>Ga0307505_10000151_pt1 | contig 86081 bp, 75 predicted proteins | sample 23_S_MG_FD_202183 | JGI IMG/M metagenome (GOLD analysis project Ga0307505, IMG submission 202183) | Soil microbial communities from Populus trichocarpa stands in riparian zone in the Pacific Northwest, United States - 23_S | ecosystem: Environmental > Terrestrial > Soil > Riparian zone > Trees... | reverse complement strand
GCATCTCCGCCGTGCTGGGCCCGCAGTTCCGGCGCGTGACGCTGGCCGATTCCCGGCGGTGGGGTGTGCTGGGCAAGGGCGCCATGCTCCTGCGAACCTCGTACGGCAATCGCACGTCGCCGGTGCTGCGCGGCGCGTGGGTGATGGGCAAGCTGATGGGGACGCCGCCCACGCCGCCGCCCCCCGATGTCGACACGGATCTGTCCACGCCGAAAGGCGAGGCGCCCAAGACCCTGCGGGCACGGCTCGAGAGTCACCGCGCGAAGCCGGGTTGCCGGCAGTGCCACGACGTGATCGATCCGATCGGGCTCGCCCTGGAGAACTTCGACGCCATCGGGCGATGGCAGGACGTCGATCCTGAGGCCAAGGCGCCGATCGACGCCCGCACGGTGTTGCCGGATGGGCGGCCCGTCGAGGGCCCGGCCCAGCTCCGCCAGGCCCTGTTCGGGGGGAGAGACCTTTTTGTGCGGGCACTCACCGAGAAGCTCATGATGTACGGCATGGGCAGGAAGCTCGAGTACTACGACATGCCCCAGGTGCGAACGGTCGTTCGCCGCGCGGCGGCGCAGGACTACCGGCTGTCGGCGATCGTGTCCGGCATCGTGACCAGCGATGCGTTCCGCATGCAGGCGGCCGCCTCCGCTGACGCTGCGGCGGCCAAGAGGGAGTAGCTATGTTCCTGGCGAAGAAACACCTGTCCCGGCGTACCGTGCTGCGAGGTGCCGGCGTCACGTTGGCCCTGCCGCTGCTGGATGCCATGATCCCGGCCGCCACGATGCTGGCGCAGACTGCCGCCGCGCCGAAGCTGCGCATGGGGTTCTTCTACATCCCGCACGGCGCGATCATGGGCAACACGTCGCACGGCGCGCAGATGGACCGATGGACGCCGAGTGGCGCGGGCGCCGACTTCAAGCTGAGCCCGATCATGAAGTCGCTGGAGCCCTACAAGCGCTACGTCACCTCGTTCGGCAACCTCCAGAACCAGCCCATGGTGGGAGGTGTTCACAGCCTGGCGCCGGCCACGTGGCTCAGCGGCGTGAAGCCCGACCGCGCGTCCGCCGGGGCCAGCATGTCGACGACGCTCGATCAGGTGGTGGCGCAGCGGATCGGCCAGGACACCACGATGCCCTCGCTGGAACTGGCCGCAGAGACCACGCAGCAGGCAGCCGCGTGCAGCGGATCGGCCTGTTTCTACAACACGACGCTCTCGTTCCGGGACGAGCACTCGCCGCTGCCGATGGAGTACAACCCGCGGAAGGTGTTCGCGCAGCTCTTCGGCGAGGGGGACACGCCCGAGGAACGCAGCGCGATCACGAGCCAGACCAAGAGCCTGCTGGATCGGATCACCGGGCGCACGCGCGCCCTGCGACAGGACTTGGGCGCAGGCGACCGCGCGGTCCTGGACAACTACCTCGAGACGGTGCGTGAGATCGAGCGCCGCGTGCAGCTGGCCGCCAGCCGTGACCTGTCGGCCATCGAAGTGCCCCAGGCCCCGATCGGGGAGCTGGACGCATTCGACAAGCAGGTGGACCTGCTATTCGACTTGATCGCGCTGGCGTATCGGGCGGACCTGACGCGCGTGGCGTCCTACATCATGGTGGCCGAAGGCACTACACGGACCTACAACCACATCGGCGTGTCGGATTCCTTCCACCCCGTGTCGCACCACGCCAACGACCTGGACCGGTTGGAGAAGCTGGTGAAGATCCAGACCTGGCACATGGATCGGTTTGCCGCGTTTCTGGGCAAGCTGGCCGCCGTGCCAGACGGCGACGGGACGCTGCTGGACCATTCGATGTTCCTGTACGGCTCGAACATGTCCAACAGCGACCGGCACAACGGCCACCCGCTGCCGACGATCCTGGTGGGAGGCGGCAACGGGAAGCTCAAGGGCGGTCAACACATCGATCTGGCCCAGCCGACGCCGCTCGCCAACGTGCACCTGACGATCCTGGACAAGGTGGGCGTCGAGCGGAAATCGTTCGGCGACAGCACCGGCCTCATCTCCGGCCTGTGAGGGAGACGAGCGAAGCTCTCCCGACTGGCGACCGGAGACTGGCGACCGGAGACCGCGCCCCCTACTTTCCTCTGGACCGCTGCATCCGCTCGTACGACTTCTCGTTCTCGGTGCAGAACTCGTCGATGAGTTCCGTGTCGAGCTCGATGTTCTGCGTCAGGTTGACCGTGAACGGGCGGGTGTAGTTCTTGGGGTCGTCGATGGTGACCTCGATGTCCAGCGTCCCGTAGTTGGGCCGGCGTATCCGCTCGGTCATCTTCGCCACGTCGCTCATGGGGCTCCCGCCGGTGTCGATCCACAGGTCGTCGCGGAAGCCCGCCGTCTGCACCACCAGCGTGTCGCCGTCCCAGCGCGCGGTGGAGTAGCCGTTCCAGCCGGGCGTGGGATCGGTGGGCAGCGGCCGTCCGTCGATGTGGATCTGCCGGTACATGGCGTTCACCTCGTAGAGCAGCGCCAGGAGCTTCGGCGTGTGTATGGCCCTGGTCAGGTGCGGCAGCGTCCACATCCGCGGCGGGTTGTCGGGCAGGCAGCGCACGTGCGGGTCGTCGCGGCTGTCGTCCGCCCGGCGCGCCTTCGCGAGCTGGGCCGCGTGGGGCTGATAGGGGAGTCCGCCAGGCAGGTTCCGCCCCAGGTTGCCGCCCAGCGGCGACCCGCCGATCTCGGACCCGCACTCGATGAACGCCCCGGACCCTGGCACGCACCGGTCGGGATTCGCAGCGTGCCAGATGCCGGACAGGTCCGGTTTCCCGTCCGGGAGCCGCGGGGCCGGGGCCGTCAAATCGGGACTGCCGTCGGCCCTTCTCGGCACCCCTTCGGTCGGATGGCGCAACCACTGGGCGCTTAGAGCCGGCACACTCAGCACGGCGATGAGAACACAGACGAAACCCCGCATAGGCCCTCCGCTAGGAATTGACGCATACTAACCCCGCTCGGGGGTCGGGCGACAGCCCGGGCTCGGTCGGGGGCCTGTGATGTTCGATCGGAGACAACTGCTAACAGGGGTCGTGGGGGGACTGCTGGCCAGTCTGGCCCTGTCACGTCGCGGTGTGGCCCAGCAGGCAGGGACCGATCGGCTGACCGATCGGCTGTCCCTTGTCACGGGCGGCCGCACCAACGTCCTGGCCCTGTCGACGGCCGAGGGACTGGTGCTGGTGGACAGTGGCGCGCCGGATCTTGCCGGCCCGCTGATGGCCGACCTGAAGCCGTTGTCCGCCAGTGGTCGCGTCCGCACTGTGTTCAACACGCACTGGCACCCGGAGAACACCGGTGCCAACGACGCCCTTCGGCAGGGCGGGGCGGCGATCGTAGCCCACGAGAACACCCGGTTGTGGATGGCCACCCCCACCTGGATGCCGGCCGAGGACCGTTACCGGCAGGCGCGTCCCAAGACGGCGCATCCCACCGACACTTTCTACGCCAACGGCTCGATGACCGCCGGCGGCGAGCACATCGACTACGGCTACCTGATCGAAGCCCACACGAGCGGCGACATCTACGTCTTCTTCCGCGAGTCGAACGTGCTGGCTGTCGGCGACGTCGCGTCACCAGCGCAGGATCCGGCGTTGGACTATTTCACCGGCGCCTGGATAGGGGGTCGTGTGGACGCCTTGGACCGGCTGCTGCAACTGGCCAAGGACGACACGCGGATCGTGCCCGGCTACGGCCCGGTGATGAGCCGCGCCGACCTGAAGGCCGAGCGCGACGTGATGAAGACCATCTACGACCGCGCCGTCGATCGCGTGCGCGAAGGCGACAGCGAAGAGGACATGCTGGAAACGGGCGTCCTCGAGGGGCTGGCCCGGACGTTCAAGGACCCCAAGGCGTTCATCTATTCCGTCCACAAGGGCCTGTGGGCGCATCACAACAAGCTGAATGCCAATGTGGTCTAGAGATTTCTCAATAGCCGCCTTCGTGCTCCTGCTCGCGCAGATTGGGGCCGCTCAGGCTCAGCCTGCCCTCGCCGATCGCATCCAGGCCGGGGACCGCGCCGCGGCGCTGAAGATGATCGCCGACGGCGCCGACGTGAACCGGGCGCAGCCGGATGGCACGACGCCGCTGCACTGGGCCGCGTACCGCGTGGACCGAGAACTGGTCCTGGCACTCTTGCGGAAGGGTGCCCGAGCCAACGTGGTCAACACGTACGGCGCGAGCCCGCTGGCCGAGGCGGTCAAGGTGGCCAACGTGGATTTGGTGGGCATGCTTCTGGAGGCCGGCACGGACGCCAACGTGGCCAACGAGGACGGGCAGACGCCGTTGATGTTGGCGGCGCGGACGGGCAACGTCGCGGTGGCCAAGCTCCTGGTGCAGCACGGCGCCGACGTCAATCGGCGAGAAGGCTATCGCGAGCAGTCGGCGGTGATGTGGGCGGCTGGCCAGGGCCACGCGGACATGGTGGCGTTTCTGGTGTCGCAGAAGGCGGACCTGTCGATCCGCGCGGAGTCCAACGAGTGGATGACGCAGATCACCAGCGAGCCGCGCGTGCTGTATCGGCCGACCGGGGGCCTGACGCCGCTCCTCTATGCCGCGCGGGCGGGATGCCTGGCCTGCGTGACGAGCATGGTGCAGGCAGGTGCCGACGTGGACCGGCCCAATCCCGACGGCATGACGCCGATGATGATGGCGCTCGACAACGGGTATCCCGACGTGGCCCGTTACCTGCTGGAACGCGGCGCCAACCCGCACACGTGGGACTGGTGGGGCCGCACGCCGCTCTACGTCGCCGTGACGATGCGCGGGGGACGGGACAGTCGCCAGGGCCCGAGGCCACCCGAGTCCCTCGCGCTGATCGAGGCACTGCTCGAGGCAGGCGTCAATCCCAACGCGCAGCTGGCGTTCAAGGAGCCGAGCCGCGGCGGCCGGGACAACCGCTTCGGGGACGATCTGCTGACCACCGGGGCTACGCCGTTGCTCCGTGCCGCCCAGACCTTCGACAACGACGTGGTCAAGGAACTGCTCGCGCATGGTGCCAAGGTCGATCTGCCGAACGCGTCGGGCGTCACGCCCTTCATGGCCGCCGCCGGCATCGGCTCGCGAACCGGTTCGAGCGTGCTCGGCCCCGGCGTGCCCGAGAACGTGGCGGCGCTGTCCCTGGAAACCATGGAGATCCTGCGCGCGGCCGGTGCGGACGTGAATGCCCGCATCACTGACGTCACCACCCTGACCGCGCGCATCGCGCGGACCAACACGCTCACCGATCGGCAGGGGCAAACCGCGCTCTTCCTCGTGGCCGAGACCGGAAGAACCCAGGTGGTCCGGTATCTGCTCGACCATGGTGCCAAGGTGGACGTGGTCGACGAGATGGGCCGAACGGCCGTGGACGTGGCTGCCGGCAACAAGGGCGGTGCCGATCGGCCTGGTGCCCAGGAGGTCGTCGCGCTGCTCAAGAGCGCGGGTGCGACACCGAAGTAGGTGGGGTAGAGCAGAGTGCCAACGAAGAATCTATCGAACGACTCCGGCGTGTCGCGTCGCGACATGATGCGGCTCGGCGCCAGCGGCTTGGGTCTGGGCCTCTTCGGCGGTATCGGCCCGGTGCCACCTGCGCTCGCGCAGGCCAGCCAGGCCGCGGCGGCGACTCGCGCCGGCAGGATTCTCGTGGTGTTCGAGTGGTTCGGCGGCAACGACGGCCTGAACACCATCGTGCCCTACGGCGACCCGGCGTACTACAGGCACCGGCCGACCATCGGGATCAAGGAGAAGGACCTTCTCAAGATCGACGCGCAGTTCGGCTGGCACCAGTCGATGGGCGGGATGAAGCGCCTGTACGACGAAGGCAAGGTGGCCATCGTCCAGGGCGTCGGCTACGACCGTCCGTCGTTCTCGCACTTCTCGTCGGTGTCGTTCTGGCACACGGCGGCCCCCAACAGCGGCAACGAGTACGGCTGGATCGGCCGGACGGCGTCGGCGCTGGATCCTGCCGGCGCGCGCGCGAACATGATCGTGAACGTGTCAGACAGCCAGACGCTGGCGGTGAAAGCGGAAAAGCACGTGCCGCTGGTGTTCATCGACCCCACCAGGTTCCAGCGCGGAGTCTTCGCGCAAGAGAAGGGCGTCCTCGACACGTTGGGCGCGCCGCATGCCCCTGTCGGCGATGCGCACAAGTACGTGCTGGAGGTGACGCGTAGTGCGGCGCAGGCCTCCGAGGTGGTGCGGGCCGCCTGGGGCAAGTACAAGGGCAAGGACAACCCCGATCTGCGCCTGCTGGATCTGGACAAGGTGGCGGCGCTGATCGAGGCGGACTTCCCGACGACCCTCTACTACGTGCCGCTGCGCAACAGCCTGTTCGACACGCACGTGAACCAGGCGTCGCCCCACGACCGCCAGCTCCTGTACTGCTCGGACGCGATCGCCGGCTTCTTCCAGGAGATGAAGCGGATCGGCCGAGCCGACGACGTGGTCATGTACGTGCACAGCGAGTTCGGCCGCCGCGTGCCGGAGAACACCAGCCTGGGGACCGACCACGGCACGGCCCAGGTGAACTTCGTGATCGGCAACGCGGTGAAGGGCGGGCTGTATGGGAAGCCGCCGAGCCTCACGAACCTGGTGCTCGGCGACAACCTGGAGAGCACGACGGATTTCCGCCAGGTGTACGCCACGTTGATCCGCGAGTGGATGGGCGCCGACGCCACGAAGGTGCTCGGACAGAGCTTCGAGACGATGAACCTGTTCCGGGCGTAGCCGGGGCACGGTTGGAGACATCGATGGTCACTCGCATGGGCTGGTCCCCGGGTCCGGCGGCTTGGAACGACGATCTAGCCCCGATCACGGCCGCCGATTGGAACTACGACCGCGCCGCGCACCTGCTGACGCGCGCCGGCTTCGGCGGCAGCCCGGCCGAGATCCAGAAGCTGGCCGACGCGGGCCTCGAGCGCGCGGTCCGCTCGCTGGTGTACTACGAGAACATCCTGAATCCGAAGATGCAGCCGTTCGTCGAGTCGGGGCTGTGGGACCCGACGCTGACCGGCTTCCCGGAGAGCCGACCCGAAGCCACCGATCGGGCAGAGAAGGCCGGCGCCTCGATGGGAATCGAGAGCAAGCCGTCCGGCAACCGCCCGGTGCAGCCGATCTCCGACCGCTTCTTCTACTGGCTGCGGGCGACGATGCTCGAGACGCGCCGGCTGGGGTACTGGTGGGCGAACCGGATGCTGCAGACCACGCATCCCGTGGAACAGAAGATGGCGCTCCTGTGGCACGGCCACTTCGCCACCCACGAGAACAAGGTCCGCGACTACCGGAAGATGATGCAGCAGGTGGACCTCTTCGAACGGGGCGCCACGGGCAACCTGCGCGACTTGACCATCCAGGTGGCGCAGAACCCCGCGATGCTGTACTTCCTGGACGCGCAGTACAACGTGAAGGGCGCGCCCAACGAGAACTTCGCCCGCGAGGTGATGGAGCTCTTCACCATGGGCGTCGGCAACTATTCGGAGACGGACGTGCGCGAGTGCGCGCGCGCCTTCACCGGGTGGTACTTCGACAACCTCACGTTCAAGGTCGACCCGGCCAAGCACGACGCCGGCGTGAAGACGTTCCTGGGCCGGACCGGGAACTTCGACGGCGTGGACGTGCTGAAGATCATCTTCGAGCAGCCCGTGACCGCGGAGTACCTGGCGGGCAAGATCTACCGCTTCCTGGTGCGGGACGAGTTGTCCGCGGCGCTGCGGACGACGCTGGGCGCGGTGCTGCGAGACCACAACTACGAGGTCAAGCCGCTGCTGACGGTGATCTTCTCCTCGAAGGACTTCTACAGCCAGGCCAGCTACGGCGGCCACATCAAGGGGCCGGTGGAGCACCTGATCGCGATGGTGAAGCACCTCGGGGCCGACACGCTGCCGGGTGTGCCCGACTTCAACCAGTCCACGATCGCGATGGGCCAGCACCTGCTGAACCCGCCCTCGGTGGCGGGCTGGGCTGGCGGCAAGACGTGGATCACGCCGGGCCTGCTGATTGCCCGCGGCAACGTGGCGCGCGAGGTCCTGGTTCCCGACATGACCGGCTTCCGGGATTGGAACTTCAGCGCAGGGAGCGACGACGTGCTGGGGCGCCGGCTGCGTGATGGGTACGACATCGGCGCGGCCACGGCCGTCAACGACCCCTCCAGCATGAGCACGTTCGACCGGGTGGCCCTGGAGCGCGACGAGCGGTTCAATACCCGGATCTCCGGCTACGTGGGCTGGCAGCAGGCGGCTCGCAAGCTGATTCCCACGCCGCGCCACGCGGCCCGGTTCGACCTTTCCGAGACCGTGCTGGAGAGCGGCGCCAAGACCACCGCCGAAGCCGTCGACTACCTGCTGTGGCGGACGCTCCGCGTGCCGCCCGCGAAGGCCACGCGCGACACCCTGGTGGCGTTTCTGACGAAAGAGCTGGGGACCGACAGCATCGACCGCGCGAAGACCTACATGGAAGACGCGCTGCGCATGACGATGCACCTGGTGATGAGCACGCCTGAGTATCAGATCGTGTGACGGTGTCATGAGCTCCGCGTCGCTCGTTCGTCGGTCTGCTGCAGTGTGCCTGGTCGCGCTGGTCCTCCCGGGCCTGGCGTCTGCCGAGGAAGTGCGCGTGATGATCTCGGCCGGCTTCTACTCCGTTTATGCGGAGTTGGGCCCGGCATTCGAGCGCGCGAGCGGCCACCGCCTGATCACCACGCGGGGCCCGTCGATGGGCGACTCGCCGGAGGCGATTCCCGCGCGTCTCGCGCGAGGCGAAGTGGCGGACGTGGTGATCCTGGACGGGGAAGCCGCCGACGAGCTGGTCAAGCGAGGCGTCCTCCGTGCCGGCAGCAGGGTCGATCTCGCCAAGTCAAGCATCGGGATGGTGGTGCGCGCGGGGGCCGCGAAGCCGAGTATCGAGAGCGTTGATGCGTTCCGGAAGATCCTGCTTGCGGCGAAGTCCATCGGCTACTCGGACAGCGCCAGCGGCACCTATCTCTCGACCACGCTGTTCGCGCAGCTCGGCGTTGCGGACCAAGTAGCAGGAAAGAGTCGAAAAGTGCGCGGGCCACCGTCGGGCGAACCAGTGGCAGCCGTCGTCGCGCGCGGCGAGGTGGAGGTCGGTTTTCAGCAGGTGAGCGAGTTGATCAACGTCCCCGGCGTGACGTTTGTCGGGCCGATTCCCTCTGAACTGCAGCCCGGAAACTCGTTCGCCGGCGCGATTACCAGCGCGGCGAAGCAGCCGGACGCGGCTCTCGCCTTGCTCCGCTTCCTGGCCTCGCCCGACGCGGCCTCGACCATCGTGAAGGCTGGGCTCACGCCTCCTGGACGACGGTGAGATCTTTCGAAGTCAAGGAGCACACATGAAACACCTGGCCCTCGCCATAGGAATCGCGATCAGCTTGAGCGCGTGCGCACCCGTACCCGCCGCGCCGCCACCAGTCGATACCGCCGCGGAGGAAACGGCCCTGAAGGCCACGACGGCAGTGTGGCTCAACGCGTACAACGCCGGCGACGTCGAGAAGATGGTCGCCATGTACGAGGAGGATGCGGTGCTGATGCCTCCTCACGCGGGTGTTGCGAAGGGGCGCGCCGAAATCCGCGCGTTTCTGACCGCTGACACGGCCGGAGCGAAAGCGGCCGGCATCAAGCTGATGCCAGGCGCCGAGACCGCCGGTGTGGTTGGCGATTGGGGCTGGGTACGTCCGCGACATGTACAACTCCGACAGGGCGGTGCCGCCGCCGGCCCCGGCGGCGAAGTAAGGGCGTCGGACGAGCCCACCAGGGCCTACCCCAGATGTCGAGTTCCAGGGCGCCGGCCTCTCAAGGATAGGAAGCCGCCGGTGAGGGCCATCGTGGGAACGATGACCAGCGCGACCAGTGTCCCCAGCGGCATGCCGCGGCCGGATTGCGCGGCGAGCAGCAACTGAATGCCGAGTGCAAGCGCCGCCACGCCCGCCAGGGCGATGGCGGCGCCTGGACGAACGTTCGCGGCCCCGTAACTCAGGAGCGTCAACGACGTGAGCGTCACGGCAAGCGCCACGGCAGAGGCCCACTGTGCATCAGGTGGGGATAGTGCGCGCACGACGTAGCCGGTCATCAGCTCGACCACCGCCTGAATCACGCAGGCCGCCAACGCGATTCCAAGGGTGGACGGCCAACCGCTGCGGCGGATGGGTAGAAGGACAAGAACCGGAATCGAGCGTATGACCTGCGCCCAGTACCAGCGGGTCGACGCAGGCGACGACGGCGCGCGCGACGCGTATTCTTCCTCGAGATCTCCAACGATGGCGTCCACATCTTGGCTCGGCAGAACGACAGCGAGAAATCGAGTCGCGACCTGCGCGCGCGACGGAACGGTCATGCGCGGCTCCAACGGGTCAGGCCGGCGGACATACTGCGAATCGCGTCACGCGATGCCGTCAAGGCTCGCTTGCCCTCCGCTTCGATTCGAAAGTGCCGTTTGGCGCGGCCGCCGCGTTCGGCTGTCGGTTCGCCGATAGAGGAACTGACAAATCCCTTGGCTTCGAGTCTCTCCAGCGTGGCGTAGACCGCGCCGATCGAGAGGTTGCGGCCGGTGCGCGTCTCGATTTCTTGCCGCACCGTCATGCCGTATGCATCCGCGCCCAGTCGCGCGACGGCCAGCAACACGATGTGCTCCAGCGAGCCAAGCAGGTCTCCTCGGGGCATTTCTTCGACAAGATAGAGCCTTCTTGGCGTCACTGCAACTGTTTCCAAGTGCCAGACCACGGCTATTTGTTTTATTATGCAGATGTAATAGAGGTATCGAAGGCGCGATCAGGGTCAGGCGGCGGAATCTCCTTGAAGGAGTGACTCATGAAACGCAGGAGTATCGACATCGGCGGTGTTGCGCTGGACGCGGTCGTGACCGGTAGCGGTGCCGTAACGGTGGTATTCGAGAACGGCCTCGCGACGCCGCTGGAAGAGTGGGAGGCCGTCGTGCCGCGGATCGCAGAGCGAGCACGAACCCTCTGTTACGATCGGCGGCGGGCGCCGTCGGCAGGCAAGCTTCTTCCGCGGTCTGCGATGGACATGGTGGCCGACCTGGAGAGGCTCCTTGCGGCCCTCCAGTTGAACCCCCCGTACGTGTTAGTGGGCCACAGTTGGGGCGGCGTGGTAGCGCGAACGTTCGCCCACGGACACCCATCTGACGTGGCCGGCCTCGTCTTCGCCGACGCCACCCACGAAATCATCGACTCGAGGGGCCTGGCGCTCCTACCCGTCATGTATTCCCTGATGGACCTCGCCTCGCGGACGGGGACAGGGCGCCGCTGGCTCCTTCGCCAACTGTGCCCAGCTACCGCGCCTCCCGGGTACCGAGCCCTCATGGAAGAGCGCCTGGGCGACCGAGCCTTGTGGGCAGTTGGTCTCCGAACCGCCCGGGCCGAGGGGGCCGGTATTCGTCCGTCCCTCGCCGAACTCCGCCGCCACGGTCCGGATCTGCCACCGGTCCCGGTTCAGGTGCTGACGGCGGGTGGTGTCAGCGGCCCCAATGCCAGGTCTGTCCGGCGGGTTCACGAGGCCTGGCGCGGCACCGTTGCTCGAGCGCCAAAAGCGCAGTACACGAACATCCCGGCCAGCAGTCACCAACTGCCTATGGACGCCCCGGAGTCTGTGATTGATGCCATCAACGGCGTGTTGGACGCCGTCGAGACGAATGGCCACGGCCCAGGGGCTGGGCCCGCTGGTTACTGACGGAATCGGGTCACGTCCGCGGCCTTGCCGACGATGATGTCTTTCATCGCGTCGAGTAGCCGGGCGCCACCCACCTGCCTTCGCGGGGATGTTCCACGCCAGCCAGAGCAGGGGTGGAATCAGTCCGCCACCGCGTCCACCCCGCCCACCGCCGCCAGCACGCGCGGGTGCTGCAGCGTCAGTGCTCAGCGCCGCAAGGACGGCGAGGCATCAACGTTGCAGTCATCACTCTGCTAGCAGCCCGTCGTCATACGAAGATCTTCGTTGTTTAATACGATTACATTCGTAGATACTCCCTGACGAAAGGACGGGCCATGACGGAGAAACGGGCTATCGACCTCATTGTTCAAGCCGTCGGGGGAACTGGCAAGCACTGGCCGAGCGAACGGCGCTCGCGCGGTCCAATCGATTACCTGCCCAGCGCCGCCAGGTCGAGCCGCATCTTCTCGAACACCGCCGCCTTCTCGGCCTCGGCATCCTGAAGGTCCTTCAACAGGCGCGCCTGGAAGTCGGCCTCGACTGCTCGACTGGCCGCGTCCGCGTTCAGCGCCCTCGTTAGCGCCGCGCTGGCTGTGCGCACCGCCTTGTCGCGCTTCGCCACCGCGGCCTGCTGCGCGTCCACCGCCTCTTGTTGCGCTGCGGCAGTCTCGGCGATCATCGTCTCGTTGTTCTTGAAGAGCGCCTTCGTCGATTTCGTATCAGCCGCCGCCAGCGCCCTCGTTCGGGCGCGGTCCGCCACCGTCAGCGCCTTCTGACGCGCGGCCCGCGCCGCCTTGCGTGCCTGGTCCGCCGCGGGCCCCACCATCTGCTGCGCGGCGTTGAAGGCCTCCGTGAAGACGGATTCGCATTCCTCCACGGCGGCCCGATGGTCGTCATGTGCCTGTGCGTTCTCGGCCTGCAGTGTGTCCATGGCCGCCACGTTGGCGTCCCCGTGCTTGGTGTGTGCAGCGATGGTGGCTGTGTCGCTGGCGTGCTGGATGTCCAGCTGCTCGGTCGCCAGCGCGGCGTCAGCCGCGCGCTCGGCTTCGCGAAACACCTCGAGCGCCGTCTGGCCGGCGGGCACCGCGCTCAGAGCCTCGGTTCTAGCCTGCAGGATGCCAGCGCGGCGGATCTGGCAGATCTCCACCACCATCTGGAACTCCTGCATCGCACGGGCACGGATCTCCGCTTCAGTGGCCATCTACGTCTCCGCTCGAGGTCTGCGACGGGGGAGTCCCGTCGAGCGCAGCTTACTGCGTTCCGGGGACGATCGTCACGGCTGGTCCGAAGAAACCAGGCAGGTCCCCGAGACCGTCGGTTTGGCACGACTTCGTCACCTTCTCAGGGATGAGTGTCGCCGGGAGTGACCCTGAGCTTCAACAACGACTCGACAGCAAGTGGTGGAGAGTGGCGCGTGACCCATCATCAGTTGAGGGGGCTTGCGTTTCGACGCCCGAGAGCATACAGTCCCATCAACAGCTGATGGGTCTGACGAACATTGCATCCGATCTCCTCCCTGGCACCTTGGAGTTGCTGATCCTGAAGAGCCTCGTGTCCGGGCCCAAGCACGGGTATGCGATCGTCGAACACCTCCGGGTGACGTCCCGAGACGTGCTGTACGTCGGCGAGAGCGCGTTGTACCCGGCCCTCCAGCGGCTTCTGTTGAATGGTTGGGCAAGAGCTGAATGGGGCCTCTCCGAGACCAATCGGCGAGCCCGGTACTACAAATTGACGCCCGCCGGCCGCAAGCAGCTTGCAGGAGAGCGCGCGGGGTTCGAGCGCATGGTTCGTGCGATTCAGCACGTGCTGGACGCCACGTAGCACGGAGGCCGTCATGGGCACCTGGCTTCGCCGGTTGGCATACCTGTTCCGGCAGTCGCGACACGAGGCGGATTTGCGCGACGAGATCGAGGCGCACCGCTCGCTGCGTGCGGCGCACCTGGAGCGCGAAGGTCTGACGTCGCAGGCGGCGGCCGCCGCAAGTCGCCGAGCCGTTGGCAACGCTTTCCTGGCCCGCGAGGATGCAAGAGAGGTCTGGCTCGGATCGTGGGCCACGTGGTGGCAGGACATTCGCTACGGTGTGCGCACGTTCCGCAAGAGCCCGACGTTCACGGCCGTTGCGGTGCTGACGCTCGGGTTGGGCATCGGTGTCAACGCGGGCATCTTCACCGTCCTGAACGGCGTGCTCTTTCGTGACCTGCCGGCGCCGAATGCCCAGGAGCTGGTGTCGATCCAACAGACGGTCGAGCGTGGGACGTTCACTGCGACCACGGGATCCGGATCCTTCACGATGTCCGAGTACCGTCAGTATCGCGACCGCGCACGGACACTCTCCGGAGTGCTGGCCCACTCCGATCCCAGGGAGACAACGCTCGGCGGCGAGACGCCGCAAGAAGTCTTCGGCGCGATCGTCAGTTGCAACTACTTCACCGTGCTGCAGGTGCCTCCGGCGCTCGGACGGGCTCTGACCGAGGAGGACTGCGAACCCGGCGCGGACCCCGTCGTCGTGCTCGGTCATGGCCCCTGGACCACCGCGTTTGCGGCCGACCCCTGGATCCTCGGGCGCGCGATCGAGCTGGATCGCCGGCGGTTCACGGTGGTCGGCGTTGCCGCCGAGGGGACGTACGGCGGCTCACCGATGAGAGCCGGGTATTTCGCTCCGGTCAGCGCCGAGCCGCTTCTGTGGCCGGGTGCCTCGCGCTACGCGGACGACACAAACCGTTGGCTGTACCTGGTTGGCCGTCGCCGGGACGGGGTAGTTCTCGCGCAGGTGCGCGCCGAACTGGGCGTCATCGCGGCGCAGATTGACCAACAGCAGCCCGGTCGATCGACGACGCTGGCGATCGACCGCGCGACACCGATGACCGTGCCCTCTCAGGCTCGCGGTGCGGCAATGGGTGCCTCGGCCGTCCTGATGGCGGCGTTCGGATTGATCCTTCTGATTGCCTGCGCCAACGTCGCAAACCTGCTGCTGGCGCGCGGGACGACTCGGAGCCAGGAGATAGGCATACGCGTGTCGCTGGGCGCGAGCCGCGCGCGCGTGCTTCGCCAACTGATGACCGAAAGCATGCTGATCGCGGTCGCGGGCGGCCTGCTTGGTTCCGTGCTCGCGCTGTGGTCGTTTCAGGCGCTCGTCACACTGGCGCTGCCCGTGGCGTTGCCCCCGGAGGTTCCGGCGTTCGCGTTTGCCCTCGACTTCAGGCCGGACTATCGCGTGCTGGCGTTCGCGATAGCGCTCACTTTCGGGACGGGCCTCCTCTTCGGAGTCGCGCCGGCCCTGCACGCGTCCAAATCCGACTTGAGTGCCCTGATGAAGCAGGACGCGCCGGGTTCCGGGAGCAGCCGCCTGGGCGGGCGGCTGCGAGGAACGCTCGTCGGCGTGCAAGTGGCGCTCAGCATGGTGTTGATGATTGCCGCCGGGCTGTTGCTGCGTGGATTGTATGCCACGTACACGGTGGACCCAGGTTTCGCCTACCGTGACGTGTCCTACCTGTCCTTCGGGACCGACTATGGCCCTGCCACGGTCCTGAACCAGCGACTGATGGACGAAGTCGAGGCGTTGCCGGGCGTGGATGCGGTGGCCTTTGCAGCGCAGACGCCGTTGGGCGAATCGAGCATGGGGGGCGCAGTCCGCCTCCCCGGTCGGGGAGAGAACGAGCAACGCTTCGCCGAGTGGGACGAGGTCACCCCAGGCTACTTCTCGCTGCTGCAGATTCCGATCGTGCGTGGACGCTCCTTCACGGAGGCCGAGGGCGCAAACGCGGCGCCCGATGCCGACGTCCGCCCTGTCATCATCAGCCAGACGACGGCCCGCAATTTCTGGGGCGAAGGGGACCCCATCGGCCGAACGCTGCTGCGGGACGACATCGCGCGGAAAGTCGTCGTCACCCTGCAAGTCGTGGGCGTGGCCGCGGACGCGCAGCTGAGCGCGCTGGGAACGATCAATCCCTACTACATCTACGAGCCCCGCCGACCGGGTGGCGTGCTGCTGGTCAAGCATCGGGCCGATTTCCGTGCGACGGCCTCGAGCATCCGCGCCCTCGTGCGGGCAAGGGATCCCAGCCTCGCCTTTCGCGTGCTCCGGTTGGAAGAGAACGTCGCGTGGTGGCGGGGCGTGTCCGGCGCCATCACGATCCTTGGGGCAGGACTGGGTGTGCTGGCGCTCGTGCTAGCGTCGGTCGGCATCTACGGCGTGGTGTCCTACTCGGTCGCGAGGCGATACCGGGAGATCGGAATCCGCCTGGCGCTAGGGGCACGAGCGCCCACTGTGCTTGGCATGATCTTGCGCCAAACCATGCGGCCAGTGATGGTCGGCGCGATCATCGGCGTGGTGGCGGCGGGCGCGGTGTCGCGCATTCTGTCGGGCGTCCTGTTCGGCGTGAGCCCCGCCGATCCGATCGGCCTCGGCGGCGCCACGTTGTTCGTGCTGGCAGTGGCGCTCGTGTCCGGCGCGATCGCAACTCGGCCGGTGACCGGCGCCGATCCGCTTGCCGCCCTGCGCTACGAGTGAGTGTCGCGACTCCCCTTGACGTTCGAAAGGAGTGTGACTAGACTCCTTTCGTTCGTCGAAGGGAGACGGTGTTGGCCAAGGACAGAAGCGACGTGCTGCAAGGCACGCTGGACATGTTGGTTCTCAAGGCCTTGCAGCTCGAACCGATGCACGGCTGGGGCATCACGGAGCGCATCGAGCACTGGTCGGAGCAGGTGCTGCAACTGGGGCAGGGGACGCTGTACACCGCGCTCTATCGCCTGGAGCGGCAGGACTTCATCCGCTCCGAGTGGCTCGTCACCGACAACAACCGGCGCGCGCGCTACTACTCGCTGACCGTGCGCGGGCGGCGCCATCTCACCGCGTCGCTGGCGCAGTGGCGACGCATGTCGCGCGCAGTCAACCTGGTTCTAGACGTCACGACCGTGAGCTGAGGGGGCCTGAATGGGTGGGCTTGCTGACGTGTTGCGGCGGCTGCGGTCGTTCGTCCTGCGGCGAGAGCTCGAAGACAGGCTCGACGACGAGATCCGTTTTCACGTCGAGCAGCAGATCGAGAAGAACCGGCGCACCGGCATGACTCCGGACGAGGCGCGGCGGCACGCGTTGATTCGATTCGGCGGCGTAGAGCAGACGCGGGAGCGAACGCGGGATGAGTTCCGGTCCGCTGCCGTCGATAATCTCGCACGCGACGTTCGCTACGGCCTCCGGTCGCTTCGCCGCCACCCGGGCTTTACCGCGATGGCGGTGCTGTCGTTGGCCATCGGCATCGGCGCAAACGCGACGATCTTTGGCGTGGCCCAGGCGGTGCTCTTCCGCGAGTCCCCACTCAAAGACCCCGAGACGCTCGTCAATGTCTATGAGGCCAGGGGCGGGCAGGGGTTCAACCCCTTGTCGCATCCAAACATCGAGGACCTGCGCAAGGGCACGACCCACGTCTTCCGCGGACTCGCAGCGTCGACGGTCGCCGTCGCGCAAATCGACCAGGGAGGCTCGGTGGGCACCGTCTTGGGCGAAGCCGTCACGGGAGGCGCGTTCGGGATGCTGGGCATCGACCCTCGGCTCGGCAGGGCCATTCAGCGCGAGGACGACCTCTCGCGAGGCGGCCATCCGGTCGTCATGCTCAGCCACGGCTACTGGCAACGTGCCTTCGGCGGCGACCCGCAAGTGGTCGGACGCACGCTGAAGATGGGACGCCGCGACTACACGATCGTCGGCGTCGCCCCTGCCGACTATCGTGGCGGGCTTCCGGCGATCACGCCGGCCTTCTACGTCCCGATGGCCATGCAGGACGAGTTGATGGGTCTCTCGATGCTCGGCCAGCGCGACGTCCACAGCTTCTTCCTCAAGGCGCGACTCGCACCCGGTGTCACCCGAGCACAGGCCGAGCACGCGGCGTCGCTCGTCGCCGCGTCTCTCACCGCTGTGCGGCCAGAGGGGTGGGTTCCTGGACAGCAGTTCGCAGTCGTACCGACCTCAGACGTGCAGGTTCTGCCTGGAGTGGATCCGCTCCTGCGCACGGCCGCTTGGCTGCTGATTGCCGTCGTCGGGCTGGTGCTGCTGCTGGCGTGCGCGAACCTGGCGAGTTTTCTGGTGGCGCGCGCCCTCGATCGGGGGCAGGAGGTCGCCGTACGGCGCGCCCTCGGCGCGACCCGGGGCGCGCTGGCGCGGCAGGCCCTGGTCGAGAGCGCGTTGCTTGGGCTTGGCGGCGCGGCGGCCGGCCTCGTTCTGGCGCTTGTCCTCCTCAACCTTCTGGTGTCGGTGGACTTGCCATTGCCGTATGGAATGCGCCTAGACCTCCACCTCGGCCTCGGCTGGCGAGTGCTGTTCGACTGGAGAGTCCTGGCGCTCACGGCTGGAGCCGGTGTGCTGGCTGGAGGCCTTCTTGGACTCGTCCCCGCCATCCAAGGTACGCGCGCCGATCTCGGCTCGGCGCTCAAGGCGAGCAGTAGAGGGAGCGATGCCCCCGGACCCGTCAGGTGGCGCAACGTGATGGTGGTCGCCCAGATCGGGATCTCGCTCGTACTGCTCGTCGGGGCCGGGCTGTTTCTGAGAAGCTGGCAACAGACGCTGGCCGTGGATCCGGGCTTCGGCCGGTCTCCGACGTCGGTACTGTCAGTCATGCTGCCCGTCTCGGCGTCAACACCTCGCGACGGCGTGCAGCGCATCCGGCGTCTCCTCGACCGCTTTCGGACGCTGCCGGGCGCCTCGGCCGTCGGCCTCATCTGGCCGCTACCGCTCGAACTCTCGTCCAGTGACACCGACTTCAACATCGACGGCCACGTGCCGCCCCCTGGCCAGGAGGCGTTCAGTGCCGAGAGGGCGACCGTGGATGGCGGGTTCTTCGACGCGGCCGGCATGGCGATCCTGGCTGGCCGCACCTTCAACGATGGCGACCGGCTCGACAGTCAGCCCGTGGCGATCGTCAGCCAGGCGATGGCCCGTCGCTACTGGCCGGACGGCGACGCGCTGGGGCGGACCCTCCACCGTCCTGATGCGGCCGAGTCCGACCTGGTGGTCGTGGGTGTGGCCGGCGACATCAACGTGCGATCGCTGGGGGAAGCTCCCCGCGATGTCATTTACGAGGCCTACACGCAGCGTGAAACCGTTCCGACGACCCACTTCGTCGTCCGCACTGCCACAGATCCAGCGCAAATGGCACTGGCGCTCGTCGACGCCGGCCAGCAGGTCGACCCGGACCTACGAGTGATGCAGTCGATGACGATGACGGAGCATCTGGCGATGTCGAAGCTGCCGTCGGAGATAGGCGCCGTACTCCTCGCCGCGTTTGCGGCCATGGGCATGGCGCTGGCGGCCGTCGGCGTGTACGGAACCGTGCGGTACACGGTATCCAGGCGAACGCGCGAAGTCGGCATCCGCATGGCCCTCGGAGCCGACGCCGCCGGCGTGGCGCGGCTGCTCGCGGGCCACGGCCTGCGGCTCGTGCTGGTGGGCGGGGTCGTCGGTGTGGCCGCGTCGCTACTGGCGGCGCGCTTCCTGGCGACGCTGCTCTTTGGCGTCGGGTCATTCGATCCGGTCGCCCTGGCCGGTGCAATGCTCGTCCTCGGCAGCACGGCGTGGGTGGCTGCCTATCTACCCGCGCGGCACGCCAGTCGCGTGGACCCACTCGCGGCACTGCGCAGCGACTGATCCAGCTCGACAACGCCAATACTTCGCCGTCGCTCGTGCTACTATGCACAACCGTATGGTTGTATATAGTCAACCGTCGGCCGACGACTTGGACCAGTTGTTCGGGGCGCTGGCCGACGCCACGCGGCGCGACATCCTGACGCGCGTGATGGACGCCGACGCGTCCGTCAGCGAGCTGGCTGAGCGATACGACATGTCGTTTGCAGCCGTGCAGAAGCACGTGGCCGTGCTTGAACGTGCTCGGCTGGTGACCAAGCGGAAGGACGGTCGCGCCCAACGCGTGGCCGGCAACCCCGACGCCGTGCGCCGTGCCAACCACCTGCTGGCGCAGTTCGAGCAGATCTGGCAGGCGCGCGTCGGTCGCCTGGACGAGCTGTTCGCCACCTCACACCAAGGAGCTCCGCATGCCCGTCGTCGAAGTTCGCAAGGACCCCGAAGCACTGACGATGACAGTCGTCGCCCAGTTCGCCCCGCCCGTCGCCCGCGTCTGGGCTGCGTACGCTGACCCGCGTCAGCTCGAGCGCTTTTGGGGCCCGCCGGAGTGGCCCGCCACCTTCGAGCGGCACGACTTCGTCGTGGGTGGCCGGTCCGAGTACTACATGACCGGCCCGAACGGCGCGCAGTCGCGAGGCTTCTTCGAGTTCCTGGCCATCGACGAGCCGCACTCGTTCGAGGTGCTGGATGGGTTCCTCGGCCCGGACGGCAAGCCTGCGGACGGGATGCCCACGATGCGGATGCGGTTCACGTTCGAGCCGCACGGCGGCGGGACGCGCATGGTGACCGTGACGACGTTCCCCTCGCTGGCGGCGCTCGAGCAATTGCTCGGCATGGGCATGGAAGAGGGCATGAAAGCGGCGATGGGCCAGATCGACGGCTTCTTCGCGGCCGGCTGACCAGGATCTCGATGGTCGCTCGCACGCGTCTCGTTGCCCCGATCGCCATTGTGCTTTCGACGCTCGCCGCGGCGGGCTGCGCCGTTGCGCGAAACTACGATCATCCTCTTGGGCCGCTGATCGCGCACCAGCAGGAGCCCCGGCCCCTTCTGGGTACAGGTGCGCTGACACCCGACGTTCGCGTCGTGACCTTCAATGTCAAGTTCGCTGAGCATGTGGCTGAAGCCGCAGCGCTGCTGGCCGGCGACGCAGGGACGCGTCGTGCCGACGTCCTGGTCGTGCAGGAGATGGACGCCCCTGGTACCGAGCAACTGGCGCGTGCCCTCCTCATGAACTCCGCCTACGTTCCGTCTGCCGTGCACCCTTCGTCGGATCGCGACTTCGGCGTAGCCATCCTGTCGCCGTGGCCAATCACCAACGCCCGCAAGGTGGCGCTGCCCCATCAACACCGGTTCAGGAAGCTGCGGCGCGCGGCGGTGGCGGCGACGATTGCCGGGCCGCATGGTGAGTTTCGGGTCTATGGTCTGCACTTGGAGAATCCGTGGGGCCTCAGCCCAGGAAAGCGGCGCGCTCAGGCGAGGGCGGTGGTTGCCGACGCGGAGGACTGGACCGGGTCGATTGTCATCGCGGGGGACCTCAACGGGCGGGGACCGGCGGAAGAGATCGAGAAGGGCGGCTTTTCATGGCTGACCCACGACGTTCACGACACGATTGGGCCGCTCGACGCCGATCACATCCTGGCCCGGGGATTCTGTGGCGAAGGCACTGTGCCGGCAGGTAAGGCACACCGCGTGCGCGGCGTCAGCGATCACGTTCCGGTGTGGAGCGTTCTTCGCTATTGCGAGTCGTAGCGCGGCCAGTCGCCGGTTCTCTGCAACGGGCTGGCCCATCGTCTTGGCAAGTCCGCCATCACTCGCTGCGCAGAGACAACGCGGGATTGATTCGAGCGGCACGGCGCGCGGGAATGTAGCTGCCGATGATCGCGACGCTTGCCAGGAGCAGAGACACTGCGGCGAACGTGATCGGGTCGGTTGACTCGATGCCAAACAGCAAGCTATCCAATCCGCGGCCGAGGAGCACAGCGCCGCCAAGACCAACACTGAGGCCGAGAGCGGTCACCATCGCGCCCTGGCCAGCCACCATCCCGAGAATCTGATTCGGCGTCGCGCCCAGCGCCATCCGTGTCCCGATATCGCGGTAGCCCTGACTGACAGCGTAGGAGAGCACACCGTAAATACCGACGCTGGCAAGCACGAGCGCGACGACAGCAAACAACGTCAGCAGCAGCATGGCGAACCGTCGGCGCCCGAGGGACTCGCCGACCCGTTCCTCCATTGTCTTCGCGTTGTAGACGGGCAGTTCTGGGTCGACGACGCCAATCTCCTTCACGGCCGCCGCCGTTAAGCTTTCAGGGCTGGCGCCGCGGATCACGATGTTCATCGCGCGAGAGGCAGCCTGCGTGTGAGGGTGATACATCGCGATTCGCGAGTCGCGTTCATCGAGGGCGTACTGCTTGATCCGGGCAACGACCCCAACGACCGTCAGCCACGGTGCGTCAGACGCGGCGTCCATGCCACCACGTCGAAGGCGTTTGCCAATCGGATCCTCATTGGGCCACAGCACCCGCGCCATGTGATCGTCGATGACGACGACGCGAGGCGTCTCCCGTGTGTCGTGTTCGGTAAACAGGCGCCCCTTCAGAAGCGCAATCTGCATCGCCCCGAAATAGCCGCCGCCCACCGTCCGCTGATCGACGTTGACAAAGGACTCGCCGGAGGGCAGCGGCCGATCCTCCAGGACGATCGGCCCCCAGGCGAACATCTGACTGAGGGGCAGCATCGACACCCCACCGACCGCGGTAACGCCCGGCAGCACCGCCAGCCGGTTCCACAGCTCCCGATACGTCAGGATTACCCGTTCGGCGTCGGCGTACTTGCGCCCGGCCATCGTCAACTCGAGCGTCAGCACGTTGGACGCGTTGAATCCGGGTGGGACCTGCTCGAGATGACTGAAGCTTCGGATCAGCAGCCCGGCGCCGATCAGCAACACGACACACAGCGCCAATTCACCCGCGACCAGCAGGCCTCGCAGGCTCCGCCATCCGCTCCACAGTGTGCCGGTTGTGGAGCTACGGCTGCCTGCGGCGATCAACCTTGCCGGTAGCCCCGGACGGCTCAGCCGCAACGCGGGCGCCAGGCCGAATGCCAGTGCGGACACCAGGGACACGATGAGAGTAAATAGCAGCACGTTCGTGTTGATCGCGATCTCGTGCAGGCGTGGCACGCTGCTCGAGCCCAGCAGGCGGATCGCGCTCAGCATCGATGTGGCGAGGACCAACCCGAGTAAGCCCCCCGCCAGCCCGAGGAGAATGCTTTCGGTCAGGAATTGCCGAACCAGTCTGAGCCGACCTGCGCCCAGTGCCGTTCGCACGGCGATCTCACCTTCACGAGCCAGGGAGCGTGACAGGAGGAGGTTGGCTACATTTGCGCAGGCGATCAGCAGGACGAAGGCGACGGATCCCATCAACACGAAGAGCGAGCGTCGGACGTCACCGACGACCTGCTCCTGAAGCGGCACGAGGCTAAAGGTCAGACGGCCATTGGCCGGATAGATGTTGGAATGCTCACGCCGCAACCGCGCGGTGATCGCATCCATCTCGGCCTGGGCCTGGTCCACGGGCACACCCGCCTTTAGCTTGCCGATGATGTTGTAGTCCTCGCCGTTTCGGACCAGCGCGGCGTCGGCACCGAGCGGCAGCGGCAGCACGATTTCGGCATGTTCGGCGCCGCCCAGTGTTGGCATGACCTCGCGAGGAAGGTCGAACGACGCCGGCAGCACGCCGATGACCTCGTAGGGCTGCCCATTGAGGGTGAGGGATCGGCCGAGAACACCGGGTTCACCGCCGTAGCGACGGATCCATGTCCCATAGCTCAAAAGCGCCCTTCCCGCGCGACCAGGGCGGTCGTCTTCGGGCCCGAACAGATTGCCAAGAGCTGGCCGCACGCCCAGCATCGGCAGGAGGTTCGATGAGACCCGAAGGGTGCCGATGCGCTCCGGCTCTCCGTCACCGGTCAGGTTCCAGTTCGCGCCGATGGCGATCGCGACATCCTCGAGACCTTGATGTCTGTCCTTGATATCGAAGTACTGCGCGGTCGAGAACCAATCCTCAGCAATGCCGATACCTGGGGAGCGATTCCAAAGAATGACCAGCCGATCGGCGTTCTGGTAGGGAAGCGGCCTGATCAACAGACCATTGACAACACTGAAGATGGACGTGTTGACGCCGATGCCCAACGCGAGTGACAAGACCGCCGCCGCCGTGAAGGCCGGTGCCCGCCTGAAGGCGCGGATGGCGTGACGCAGATCCTGGAGCATAGGGTGGTAACGCCGTTCGTCACACCGGCCGTGCGGTGTTTCCCTGATCCGTTCGCTGAAATGCCCACACGTCGATGACGTTGCTCGCCAGGCGCATTGGCCGTAGGTTACCGCATCGGGGGAATGCGCCACGGAGTGGGGCACCATCTCAGCGATGCCCGGGGCAGAATCAAGCTTCGAGCGACGGACGAGAACGCAGTTGTGCGCTACCTTAGCGCAGACGAAGAGGCACGACTCAGGCGCTTGGTTACGCTCATCTCGCGCCGGAGCACAAGGCCGCGGCGGTCGAAACACTGGTGGCGCGAGTCCGAGACAGCGAGGCGGCGTAGGCCCGTTTCGAGGGAACCCATGGCAGAATAGCGATCACCATGGCTGTTTCGAAGCTCACCGTGACGCTGCCATCAGACCTCGAAGCCTTCATCGATGCCCGTGTCGCTTCTGGCCGATTCGCGACCGCGGGTGACGCCGTCCGCGAGGGGCTGCGACTTCTCGAGGAACGTGAGCAGGAACGCGATGCAGCACTGGCGGAGTTGCGCGAGGAGATCGCAGTCGGCGTAGCGGAGGCAAAAGCGGGCCAGCTGCGCGCCGGCAGGACGTTCTTTGAGGAGCTGAGGCAGAAGATCCGTTCGGCCTCATGAGCGATTTCGTCCTCACGCCGGCCGCCGCTGCAGGTCGTGCGCGTCCTGCATGGCAGGCGTGACCTGAAGGCGCTCCTCACTGAGTAGATTTGCTTGTGGGCGAATACACGGCTCAGACACGAATCCGCGCACACGCAGTCGGAGCCAGAAGAACGACGTCTTCAAGAAGTTCGAGGATGCGCGCGAGGCGTACGCGTCTACAGCCTCTCGACCGTGTGAGCGCGGTGGAGCAACCGGGTACTGCACGTCCTAGTCGTGTCGCAGCGCGACGAGTGGATCGACGCGACTCGCTCGCGCGGCGGGTGGATAGGCCGCCAGCACCGCCGCCACGAGAGCCATCACGGCGACGGCGAGAAACGTCCACGGATCGAGGGGCGTCAGCTCGAAGAGCATGCTCTCCAGGTACCGGGTGGCGCTGGCCGCGACGAGTAATCCAATCACTGCGCCCGTTCCGGTCACCATCAGGCTCTGTCGAAGGATCGTGGCGAGTACCTGGGAAGGCACCGCACCGGCGGCCATCCGGATACCGATCTCCCGCGTCCGCTGTGTCACCGCATGGGACATCACGCCGTAGATGCCGACGATCGCCAACGCCAGCGCCGCCGCCGCAAAGGCACTCAGCACGAACGTATTGAAGCGGGGAGTGGCCACCGATGCCGACACCAGCTCGGTCATGGTCTGCTGATTGAGGTCGACACCCAGCTGCGGATCGACGCCAAGGACGACCGCACGAATCAACGGTCCAAGCTGCGGTGTGCCCGCCCCGCTTCGCACGACGAAGTGTGGTCGCGTGGCCTCGGTGAGACCGAAGCGAGTCAGGTTGACGTAGTACTCGGCTCGAACCGCCGCAGCGAAGCCGCTCTGTCTCGCGTCGTTTACGACGCCAATCACCTGATAACGCGTCTGCTCGTCGGTCACGATCTGGCCAAGTGGGCTCATGCCTGGGAAATAGCGGCGCACGAACTCCTGGCTGACGATCAGTTCGGGATACGGAGCCGCGCCGACCTCAGCGAACGTTCGGCCTTCGACCAGGCGCATCCCCATTGCCTGGAAGTACTGGCGCGTGACGATGCGCATCGTCATCGGTTCCGATCCCGGTGCCACGGGGAGGCCACCGAGTGTGAGCGAGGGTCAGTCGGCGATGAGCGAAGCGAATCGCCGGTTGACCTAGAGCCTTCCTGGCGCAGCCAATGTTGAAGGGGAAGCGCGCCCCGAGTGGACTCGTTCACGCTCGCGGCACGCGAAGCGTGTCGCGGCGTGACCTAGAGCCTTCCTGGCGCAGCCAAGTCCAAAGGACTTGGCGCGCCCGGAAGGACTCGAACCTTCGACCCCCGGCTTAGAAGGCCGGTGCTCTATCCAACTGAGCTACGGGCGCGTCTTCGGTATTTTACTGGCGCGGCCTCGTTTAGTGTCGCCGTTCCTACTAGCAACGCCTCTAGACCGTAGACGGTGATCGAACCGTTCGCTGTCAAGGCCGAGTTGGCACGCTGGTGAGGTTCGTAACCGCCTTAGCGAGTCCTCGTTTGGCGGCGCTTCCAACCGAGCGCCGCAACCCCGAGTCCGAGCAACGCGATGGAGGCAGGCTCCGGAACTGGTGGATCGACAACGGGTAGGGAATAGAACGCCAGGTCCACCGGCGAAATGCCGAAGGTCTGCAGCGACTCCTTGTTCGTTCCGTCGAGATTGGCCATCCACACGATGGTGTCCTCGAGCCAATAGAGCTTGCCGTCGACGATGTTCAAGGCGTGAGGGCTGTTACCGGTGGCGAACTGTGTGCCCCAGGCGCCGGGCACGAGAGGATATTTGCCGATCGAGTCGCTGCTCCCGCCGAAGCTGGCGTAGTAGAAGCCACCTGCCTCGTCCACGGCGAGGTCGATCGGAGCGATCCCAAAGTTCTGCAACAGCGATTTGCTGGTGCTGCCGATGTCCTGCATCCACACGTTGTTGCCTTCGAGCCAATACAGGGTGTTGCCGGACAGGCTGAGGCCATGTGGGTCATTGCCGGTGGCAAACTGGACGCCCCAAACGTCGGGCGCGAGCGGATACTGGCCAATACTGTCGCTGTTGCCGCCGAAGCTGGAATGGTAAATGCCGTTCGTTACATCGACGGTCAAGTCCAAGGGCGCGATCCCGAAGCTCTGGAACGGCGTCTTGCTACCGCCGTTGATGCCCTGCACGTAGATGTTGTTGCCTTCCAACCAGTAAAGGTTGTCGCCCGCCACCGTCAGGCCGTGCGCTGCGCTGGCGGTCGTGGCGAACTGTGTGCCCCAAGCGCCAGGGACGACGGGGTAGGTACCGATGCTTTGGGAATTGCCGCCGAAGCTGGCAAAGTACTGAATGGGTGCGGCATACGCGTGGGTACTGCACGCAAGAAGCGCGACTGCGCAGACGAACACGTACGAAACACGACGAGTGGACATGGGATTCCTTTTGTCAGATGAACGTCGAGCGCCAAAGGCACTTCAGTGCGAAGCCTCAGGCAGCAACACGCATGCCAGTCAGTCTGCGGCGTTGCCTTGCGTTTGACAGGGCCAGACGCTCAAGTTCTTCCGGCTGGACGCGCAGCATACCCTGGAGGCGGGACTAAAATCTTCCCCTTGCCGATCTTTACTGTCTTCGCGCCTTACTTTCTTCGCAGCGAGGCCAAGGCCGCGGCCCGTGATGCCCCCGCCGCGTCCAGCAACGTGTAAATCCGCTGCACCGTAGCCAGCGGGCTCACCGGTGGCACGGCGTTGCCGCCGTAACGGGCGTTGTGCGCGCTCATGTCGAGCCGCTTCACCGCGTCTTCCACCCCGACGCCGGCGTCGTGCAGCGTCTTGACGTTCGTCCAGAGATCGCGCAAGTACGATTGAAACGCGTCGATGCGCGACTTGTCCGTGAACGCAGCACCATGCCCGGGCAGGATGGTCGTGAAGTCGAGCGCCTTCAGCTTCTCCAGCGAGTCTGCCCATTCCAGCGGATAGCCGTCGCCCATGTACGACAGGCCGCTCAGCTGCAGATCCCCTGTCATCACCATCCTCTCACGCGGGAGAAAGACGACGATGTCGCCACCGGTGTGGCCGCGGCCCAGGAAGATCAGCCGAATCTCACGGCTCCCGCTGTGGAGAGTCATCGAGTCAGCGAACGTCGTGGTCGGGGCCGCCGGTCTGACTGATCGCGCGGCCAGCTCGAACTGTTGCGCCACGCCGAGGTCGTGCTCGATTCGGGGGCGATCCGTGGGTGTTGCCTGTCCAAGCCGCGCCTGGAGTCGGGCGATGTTCGCCGGGATGCCGTCGATCAACCAGCTGTACGAGGTGCCGCGCATCGAATCGCCCGCGAGCAGCCGCTGGCGGGCGACGTCGTGGCCGATGAGCGACACGTCGCTCCCGTAGATCTGGTTCCCATGCGCGTGGTCGACGTGGTAGTGCGTGTTCACCACGTAACGGATCGGCTTGTCGGTGATGGCCTTGACCTCCTCCCGTAGTGCCCAGGCGGCCGCCGGCGACACGCCGGTGTCGACCACCAGCACGTCCGCCTCGTTGACGACGACGGATGCGTTCGACACCACCGAGAGGTTGCCGGTGCCGACGGCGTGATACACGCCGTCGGCGACGCGATTGAACGTGAAGGCCCGCCCTTCGTACTGCGCGCCCGGTGGGCGCGGAGATGAGGCCGACGGCGGCTGCTGTCCAGAAACCGGTCGCCACCAGGTGGAAACGATCAGAGCGCAGATGATGAAGCCAAGAAGGCCGAGTCGAAGTCGCGAGCGATGCGTCACGCTCCGATTGTCCCCTGGAAGACGCCCACCCTACCTGAGCATCCGGTTGACGAACCTCGGATCTGAAACCACCCACCAGAACGCCGCGTGACCAAGCGCCAGCAGCCCGGCGCTTGCGATGCTGGCGCGGACCGACAGGGAACACACCCACAGCAAGGCGAAGACGGCCGGGAAGATCGCCACAATCATGTCCAGTTCTATCGCGACGCCCTGGACCGGCCAGAAGAGCACCAACGCGATCACGCAGGGGGCGCTGAACGCCAGCGCAAGCCTGGCCTCGCGCGGCCACTGGGCTCTGCTGAATAGCACCACCAACACCAGGGGCAGGCCCGCGACGAGCCCGCTCATGAACAGGTCGCGTGCCGTGATCCCAGACAGCAGCGGATAGAGGATCCGGCCCTCGGCTTCCCGCGCCTCCCAGAGCGGCCTGGAGATGAAGCCTCCGGTCGCATGGCCCGGCGTGATGTCCACTCCCAGTACGGCCAGGTAGTACCACAGCCATATCAGCGCCGCGCCGAGGGCAATGGCGCTGAGAGCCGGTGCCAGCACCAGGCGTCTCGTGACCGGGATGTCAGACGCCAAGACGGCGAGACACAGCGCGGCAATACCCAGGTAGCCGATCCCGTGCATCGCCGCGCCGAGTCCGAACAGTACGGATCCCGCCAAGAGTCCCGCCGTGAGGTTGTCGCCCTTCACGAGGTCGCGAGCGACGAAGGGAAAGGCAGCCGCCGAGAGGGACAGGTACCCCACCTCGAGATACCCGAAGTACATGAGCGTGGCCGGGGTCATGATCGCGAGCGCCACGTATCGAGCGACTTGAGGACTCCACCGTTCCGACGCCGCCAAAACCCAGAGGCACAGGGCCCATGCCGCGCCGGCCAGCCACGACAGCAGGCGGTAGGCCTTTGCCGGAGACTCGTCCGTCGCGCCCAGGGCCGCATCGAACCGGCCGATCAGCCAATACGACAGGTGCGCCGAAAAGCGAACGACGTCGTCGTTGAGAATGACCTCATCGAAGTTGTCACGGTTGTTCGTGATGCTGCTGCCGTCTCCCATCATGAACGCGTTCGACGGGATTGGCCGGGCGAACGCGAGGGCGAGGACCACGACCAGCGCCACCGTCGCCGACACGGCGCGCCAGGTGACCGTCCTCGAACTGGCCATTGCCAACAAGAGTCCGCCCACGGCGAGACAGATCAGGGATTGCACCGCGCTATTTTATGGGGTGAGGCACCACGCGGTCGTGGCACCAGCTACGGCGTCGTGGCAGCGCGTCTGAAGAAGTCCACGCGCTCGGCGTCGGCTGGGTGCGACGCGAACGCGATCGCAACCCCGCCGGTGTTCCCCAGATCCTTGGAGGCCAGCTTCTCGAAAAAGACGACCATCGCGCCAGGAGAGGCACCGGCGGCTCGCAGGATACGCACGCTCTCCGCGTCCGCCTCCCGCTCGAAGTCGCGGGAGTACGCCTGTTCGCCCAGGAGGGCAGGGGCCGCCGCCAGCACTGCGCTGAAGTCGCCGAGTACCAGGCTGGTCACGGTCCGCAGCAGCGCCGACTGCGCCACCATCCGCACGCCGTGCCGCGCCTTCACGTGCCAGTACTCGTGCCCCAAGACTCCGATGACGACATCCTCGCGCCCGTCCACCAGCGCCACCAGCTCGTCGGTGACCACCATACGCCCGCCTGGCAACGCGAAGGCGTTGGGCCCGATCGTGCTCGCGCGAAACTCCAGTGTGGTGGGGACGACGTCGTTGCCGTCGGCGCGAGTGGTCGCGCGCTCGAACGCGGCACGCAAGCGGGCCTGCTCGGCTTTGGGCAAGCGGCTCGGCCGCAGGAGCTGCCCGTCGATCGATTGGAACGACAGTTCGCCGATGATGCGATCGACGGAAAGCGGGACGGCGGCCAGTACGAGCCGCGCGGCGAACGGGATCGCATAGGCGTAGGCCGCCACGACCAACGCCACGATGGCGGCGAAGAACACCGCCAGCGGTACCCAACTGGCACGGCCGGCGCTGCTCGGCACCACCGGGACGATGGGCCGTCCAAGGCTGGCGCCGGAGCCGATCACGGTCGGCGCATGCGGGTCGTCAGTGGTCGATGTGAACGACGGGTCGTCTGACATGGCGGGGCGCGCTCATCGAGTGTAGTCCCAGCCCGGACCCGCCACCCCACCGCTAGCTTCGCTAGCGGTCCCAGCCGGCCCAGTCCAGGCGGTGCCGGCGGCGCAGGTCGCGGACAGTGCCCGGAAACACTCCGTTCTGGCGGGCCGCCTCGGAGGCCTTCACCATCTCCTCCCGGATGCGCGCGGCGGTCGTGCGGACGGTGCCAAGCCACGAGGCGCAGTCCACCGTGGAGCTGTTGCTCAGCGTGACGCCCGAGGGCTCGAACACCGCGAACCAGGCGCGGTCCCCCGCGGGCCGGGCCGCGGACACGCACGCGTTGGCGTAGCGGGTCCAGTAGTTGTCCAGCTCGCCCGCGTTCTTCGACGCCCACTCCAGGACGCGGGCATAGTCCGCTTCGCCGCGCGTTCGCTGATCGTCGCCCTCGGAACGACCGCCCAGCATCTGCGTCAGGCCGCCCAGCGGGGTCTGCCCGTCGGAGGGACGCTGTCCGCTCAGGAGCTGCGTGGCGTGGTCAATCGCCACGGCGAAGGCCACGCCTTCTGCGGTGTGCTGCGCCACGCGCAGCGAGTTGACCCCGATCACCAGCCCCGACCGGCTGATCAGCGGTCCGCCGCTGTTGCCGGGGTTGATCGCCGCATCGGTTTGGATCAGCGTGACCTGGCCTACCTTGCGCATTGCGCTGACGATGCCGCGTGTCACCGTGTTGGACAGCACACCCAGCGCGGATCCCACGGCGATCACTTCCTCGCCCACGCGCGCCTGTTCCACCGATCCCATCCGCAGGACGGCCTGGGTGGGATTCGGGTTGATGACGTGCAGCACGGCCAGGTCGGTGCCCGCGGACACGGTGCCGACGCGCGCTTCGTACTGCGCCTCGCCAACCTGCAGTCGCACAGTCGAATGGCCGCTGATGACGTGCGCGTTGGTCAGCACGCGGTCGCGCGCGATGAAGAACCCGGTGCCTCGCGAGGAACCAGCCTGGACGAGTGCTACCGCGGGCACGACGCGGCTGACGAGGTCCTCGAGTGATGTCGAGGGCGTGGTGGGGGCGACAGTGGTGACGGGCACCGGCATCGACACGGCGGCCCCCGGCGCGCTCACGCCGACCGGGACGGATTCTTCCGCGGAGGGCTGTAACGGCTCGTCGAGGGGCTCCGCCGGCACCGCCAATTGGGTTTGCGCACGAACGGGTTCGGCGGGCGATGTGGACGCGGCGGGCAGGAGGGCCAGTGCCGCGCCGCCGACCAGGCCTACCGCCAGCAGGCCGAAGGCCGCCATCCGCGGCCAGCGCGTGCTGGCCTGCTCGACGGCGTCGAAGGATGAGGATGCCTGCACGAAGCCGCAGCGGCATTCACGGATCCGCCCTGGCACGCGGCGGTCGCACGCGGGGCACTGCCATCCGCTGGCGTCGGAAGAAAGAGAGGTGTCACTGTTCACGACTGCTGTGTCGTCGTATCGGGCAGTGCTCCTTTCAGCATGAGGTAAGTTCTGAGCAACGGCGCTACGCGCGGGTGGTATTTCTCGTAGAACGCCAATTGGCTGCGGCGATAGTGCACCTGCGTCGCATCCGACACGGTGGCGCGCGAGGCTCCGCGGACGTGGCGTACGAGGGCTGTGGGGACGAACGCCACCTGGTGCCCGGCGCTGCGCACCCGTGCGCAGAGGTCCACGTCCTCGGTGTACAGGAAGAATCGTTCGTCGAAGAGTCCCACGTCCTCGAGGACCGATCGCCGAGCCATCCAGCACGCGCCGCTGACCCAGTCCGGAGACCGCGGGGCGGCCGCGGCGCGTTCCACCCATGCCGACACCACGGGCCACCGGCGCGCGTGTCCGGTGACGCGCACCTTCTGCACCAGCTCCGCCAGCGGCCCGATGTGCGGGCCGAACGACAGCTCGGCGCGTCCCGAGTGGTCCACGATGCGTGGCCCGGCGATCGCCACGCGCGTGTCCCGGTCGAGCGCGTCCATCAGCGTGTCGACGGCGCTGGGCGTCACCGCCGCATCCGGGTTCAGGAGCAGGATTCGTTCGCCGCTCGTGGCGCGGATGCCGCGGTTGTTGGCAGCGGCGAATCCCAGGTTGGCGCCGGTCTGCAGCAGTTCCACGGACGGCCAGTCGCGGGCGACCAGCGCGGCGGTGTCGTCGGTCGACGCGTTGTCCACGACCAGGATCTCGTGGCCCACACGTGGCGCGTGTGCGCGCAGCGCCTCGAGACACGCAGCGATGTGCCGCGCCGAGTTGAACGTGACGATGATGATCGACAGGGGCGGCATGCGCTACCGGGCCGCCCCGACCAGTGCGTCCAGCGTCTGGCGCGCCGCGGTGTCCCAGGTGTATCGGGACAGGCGCGCCACGCCTGCGTCCGCCATCCGCGTCCGCTCGGGTTCGTCGAAGAGAACGCGTTCGAGCGCCGCCTCGACCAGGGCCGGATCGGGCGTGGTCACGTAGTGCGCGGCAGAGCCGTAGATCTCTCGCGCGACCGGTGTGTCCAGCACGATGGGGGGCACCTGCGCCTCGATGGCGTCCAGCGGCGTGAGGCCAAAGCCCTCATACGCGGAAAGAAACGCAAACGCTCCCGCCCGGCCATAGAGATCGGCCAGCTCGTCGTCGGTGACGAAGCCGCGCACCTGGATGCGATCCTCGACCCCGCTGGCACGAACGTGAGAGGCGAGGTCCACGGCCGGCACACCGCGAGCCTCTCCGACGATCGCCAGGTGCACGTCCGGACGCCGGCGGGCCAGTCGCGCAAAGCCTTCCACCAGCTCGGGCACGTGCCGCCTGGCCAAGATCGACCCGACGAACAGCACCAGGTGGCGCGTGGTCGTGGCGCGAACGACCCGCGCGCGCGGGGCCAGGCCCGACGACCCCGGGTAGATCACCTGCACGCGCGCGCCATCCACGCCCAGCCGTTGCACGATCTCGTCCCTGGAGAACCGAGAATCGGTCAGGACTCGCGCGGCCCGCCGCGCGGCCAGCCCCGTCAACGTGCGTCGGCGCAGACCCTCCCGCCAGGAGAACCACTCGGGGTGCGCGCAGAAAGAAACGTCGTGGATGGTCAGCACTACGGGCACGTGGCAGCGTACCGGCGCGGTGTAGGCGGGTGCAAACAGCACGTCCGGCCTGGCTGCGCGCACCAGGCGCGGCAACGCCATCTGCTCCCACCATGCACCGCCGGCTCCAGGCGCGACGACCGTCGACAGTCGCAGGTTGGGCAGGGCGGGAAGTGTCAGCGGCGCGTGCGTGCACACGACGAGGTCGTGCGCGGAGGCCTCCGGCAGATCGTTCCAGGCCCTCAGCACCTCGGCCAGATAGCGGCCGACCCCAGTCACGTGACCGGCCAGCTCTCGTCCGTCGATGGCGATCCGCATCAGCGGCGGGCTCGCCTTCGCTGGACGGCGGCGGAGTACGCGGCGCCCAGCGCATCGGCCGCGTCCGGCCACTGAAAGGTGCGTGCGCGGTCCAGCCCGGCGGCGGCGCGCTCCTGTGCCCAGGCATGGTCGTCCGTGATTCGTTCCACGGCCCGCGCCCACGCGTCGGCGTCGTCCGGCGGCACCAGAACGCCTGCATCGCCGACCACCTCGGGCAGGGCGCCCCTGTTGGACACGATGACGGGGATGCCGGCGGCCATGCCCTCGAGGGCCGGCAGGCCGAACCCCTCGTCCCAGGAGGGCAGTACCACGGCCCGTGCTCCACGAAAGAGCGCCTCCCGCTCGGCCTCCGGCACGTACCCGCGGTAGGTGACGTGGGCGCGCAGGGGAGCGCGGCTCATCCGGTCGATCCACGGCTGGGCACCCAGGCCCGCGCCACCGGCCACGACGAGCGACGGGACTGTCCGGCCCTGGCTGATCAGGTGCTCGTAGGCGTCGAGCACGACACCCAGGTTCTTGCGAGGCTCCAGCGTGCCGAGAAACAGGAGGTAACCCTCGCGCGGCAGGGACGGGGCGCGGCCCGGCGCGGACCACGTGGGGGCTCCTGGACGCACCAGATGCACGCGCGCCTCGTCCACGCCGAGGAGCCGGACGATGTTCCCCTTGGTGTAGTGGGACGACGTCACCACCGCGTCGGCGCGTTGCGCGTGGGCGCGCACCAGGCCAGGGTAGTCGCGTCGCACCTCGCCGCTCGTGTCGTCGGGGTGCGACAGGAAGTACAGGTCGTGCACGGTGACGACTTGCGCCGCTGATCTCGCCGGGATGAGCAGGGGATGGCCAGCGTGCACGACGTCGGCCGGGCCGGCCAGTGTCTCGACGGGGGGCCACTGGTGCCGATGCCACAAGTAGTTCAGCAGCTGGACGGGCACCCGTCGGTCGACCACTCGCACGTTCAGGTCGGCGGCGACGTTTGGCGCCACGCGGTCCTTCCACGAGCTGGAGAACACCACTACTTCGTCGGCACTTCGCGCGGTGTAGGCCTGGACCAGTTGGTGCACGTAGGCGCCGGCACCGGTACGCGCCCTCAGCGCCGGCCGATAGTCCACCAGCACCCTCAGCCTCGAGCTAGATGTCTTGACCGCCTTGAATGCTTGATCTTGAGTCAACTTTTTCTCGGTCAAGACATCTACGCCCGCGCGGAGCGCGGGCCAGAGATACTGGGTCTAGCGAGGCCCGGTTCTGAACCATGCTCGTGGGTCTGAGGCCGGGCCTCGCTAGACATCTTCTGCGGCCATCATTGTGACGACTCAGGCAAGTGACTCCGACCGGCGCAAGAAGATGTCCCCCTGCGAAGCGGGGCAAAGAAAGACGCAATACCTACCGAGGCAAGCCCGAAGCGTTCCGGGGGCTGCCTCGGTAGGTATGATAGCGTCTGCGTTTTTCCTGGGTGTCATGGGAGTGGTATGCGACTTGCGGTCGTCGGGACTGGCTATGTGGGCCTCGTGGCGGGCGTGTGCTTCGCCGAGAGTGGGAATGACGTCGTGTGCGTGGACAAAGACGCCGCCAAGGTTCGTGCCCTCAGAGCGGGCCGGATGCCCATCTACGAGCCGGGGCTCGAGGAGCTGTTGCGCCGCAATTGCGCCGAGAAGCGCCTGACGTTCACGACCACCCTGCCGAAGGCGGTGAAGGAGGCGGCCGTCGTGTTCATTGCCGTCGGCACCCCCCAGGGCGAGGACGGGTCCGCGGATCTCCAGCACGTGCTCGAGGTGGCCCGGCAGATCGGGCGGGCCATGACGGGCTACACGGTCATCGTCAACAAGAGCACGGTGCCGGTGGGCACCTCGGAGCGGGTCCGCGCGGTGGTTGCCCGTGAGACGAAACACCCGTTCGCCGTGGTCAGCAACCCGGAGTTCCTGAAGCAGGGCGCCGCCGTCGACGACTTCATGAAGCCGGACCGCGTGGTGATCGGCACCGAAGACCCACGCGCCGCGGCCGTGATGCAGGAGCTCTATGCACCGTTCACCCGCACCGACGCGCCGATCATGGTGATGGATTGCCCCAGCGCCGAGCTGGCGAAGTATGCCGCCAACGCCATGCTGGCCGCCCGCATCAGCTTCATGAACGAAGTGGCCAACGTGTGCGAGGTGGTCGGGGCCGACGTCGACCACGTGCGCCGGGCCATCGGGTCGGACCGCCGCATCGGGTCGTCGTTCCTCTTTCCCGGGGTGGGCTTCGGGGGGAGCTGCTTTCCGAAGGACGTGAAGGCCATGCGCCGCTTCGCGGCGGACAAGGGCTACGACTTCAAGCTGCTGCGCGCCGTGGACGAGGTGAACGCCCATCAGAAGACACGGCTGGTCCAGAAGATGCGCACCCACTTTGGCCGCCTGAAAGGAAAGACCCTGGCCGTCTGGGGGCTCGCCTTCAAGCCCAAGACCGACGACATGCGGGAAGCCCCGTCGATTCCGCTCATCGAGTCGCTGCTCGCCGCGGGAGCCAAGGTACGCGCCTACGATCCGGAAGCGATGGGCGTGGCCAAGAAGATCTTTGGCACGCGCGTGACGTTCGCCTCCAACAACTACGATGCGCTGAAGGGCGCCGACGGCCTGGCCATCGTGACGGAGTGGAACGAGTTTCGCCGCCCCGACCTGGCACGCGTGAAGGACCTTCTCAAGAGCCCCGTGATCTTCGATGGGCGCAACCTCTTCCAGCCCGCGCAGATGAAGCAGCATGGCTTCACCTACTATTCGATCGGCCGTCAGTAGCGTCGCTCCCGTGCCGATGCCGAGGCCCACATGTCGCGGTTGAAAGGGGTCCTGACGGACCCGCTCCTCACCGTCGTCATGCCGGTCTACAACGAGCTGGCGACGGTGGAAGAGGTGGTGCGCCGCGTGCTGGCGCTACCGCTTCGGGTGCAGTTGGTCGTGGTGGACGACTGCTCGACCGACGGCACGAGCGACCTGCTGGCCCGATTGGCCGCCGAACTGCGCTTCGAGCTGGTGCGCCAGCCCGTCAATCAGGGCAAGGGCGCCGCGCTGCGGACCGGCTTCACGAAGGTGGCCGGCGACCTCGTGGTGATCCAGGATGCGGACCTCGAGTATTCGCCCGAGGAGCTCCCGGAGCTGATCAGCCTCATCTGCGACGGCCGGGCCGACGTGGTGTACGGCTCGCGGTTCCTGGGGCGGCACCGGGTGTTCCTGTTCACGCACTACGTCGGCAACCTCGCGCTGACGCTGCTGACCAACGTCCTCTACAACACCATGTTGACTGACATGGAGACGTGCTACAAGGTGATGCGCGCCGAAGTGCTGCGGTCGATGACGCTCGAGTCGAACGGTTTCGGGATCGAGCCCGAGCTGACGGCGAAAATCTTCAAGCGACAGTTGCGGGTGTATGAGGTGCCCATCTCGTACGACGGCCGCGGATACGACGAGGGCAAGAAGATCGGCTGGCGCGACGGCGTCGTGGCCGTGTGGGTGCTGCTGAAATACCGGTTCAGGGAGTGAAGCCGTTCCTTCGTCTCCTGCGGTACGCGCGGCCGTATCGGGGCCGGTTGGCGGGCGCGCTTGCCGCGATGGTTGTCTACGGGCTGGCATCGGCCGCCATTGCCCTGCTCATCAAGCCGATTTTCGACGAGGTGCTGCCCACGGGGCAGCGGCTGGGACTGGTGGCCGGGGCCATCCTGGCGTTCTACTTCCTCAAGGGCGTTGGCGCGTACCTGTCCTCGATCTGGATGACCCAGGTCGGGCAGCGCGTCGTGCACGACCTGCGCCGGACGCTGTTTCGCCACATCCTGGACCAGTCGGCGGCATATTTTTCCGGTCAAACCACGGGGCGCCTTCTCTCACGCCTGACCAACGACGTGGCGCAGGTGCAGTTCGCCGTTTCGGAGACGATTGGCGACCTTACGCGCGAGACGCTGTCGATCGTCGGCTACGCCGCCGTGCTGATCTACGTGGATCCCCGCCTGGCGCTCCTGTGCTTCACCGGCGCGCCGCTGGTGGTGTATCCGCTCACGCGAGTGGGGCAACGCGTTCGGCGCACGACGCGCCGCAGCCAGGAAGCGCTGGAGTACATGTCCCACGTCAGCGCCGAGGCGCTGGCCGGTCATCGTGTCGTCAAGGCCTTTGGGGCCGAGGCTCGCGAGGCCGCGAAGTTCGAGCGCGCGTCCGAGCGCTTCTATCGCACCAACATGAGGGTGACGAGCGCGCTGAGCCTGCTGCCGCCGCTGATGGAGCTGATTGGCGGCGTAGCCTTCGTGGCGGCGCTCTGGTACGGGAGCCAGGAGATCACCGCCGGGCGGCTGACCGCCGGCGAGTTCGTGGCGTTCATCACGGCGCTCTTCCTGATGTACGGCCCGGCCAAGAAGCTGAGCCGCGTGAACGCGAACCTGCAGCAGGCCATGGCCGCCACCGACCGGATCTTCGAGGTGCTGGACACCCACAGCGAGGTGGCGAACACGCCGGGCGCGGTGGCGCTGACGTCGCTGCGCCAGGGCTTGGAGTTTCGCGACGTGCGCTTCACGTTTCCAGATGCCGACCAGCCGACGCTCGACGGCGTCACGCTGCAGGTCCCCGTGGGACAGACGCTGGCCGTCGTGGGCCGGAGCGGCGCGGGCAAGACCACCCTGTCGAACCTCGTCCCGCGCTTCTACGACCCGACGAGCGGCGTCATCGCGATCGACGGCCGCGACATTCGGGACTTCACGCTGGCGTCGCTGCGTGCGCACATCGCCGTCGTCACGCAGGAAACCGTGCTCTTCGACGACACCGTGGCCGCCAACATCGCCTATGGCCGTCCCGATGCCTCGCCCGACCGAATCGAGGCCGCCGCCCGTGCCGCCCACGCCCACGAGTTCATCGTCATGATGGACCGCGGCTACGACACGGTGGTCGGGGAGCGGGGCCAGCGCCTGTCCGGCGGCCAACGGCAGCGGCTGGCCATTGCCCGCGCGCTCCTGCGCGACGCTCCCATCCTCATCCTGGACGAGGCCACCTCGGCGTTGGACGCGGAGTCGGAGATGCTCGTCCAGGACGCGCTGACGACGCTGATGCAGGACCGTACGTCGGTGGTGATCGCCCATCGGCTGTCCACGGTGCGCCGGGCCGACCGCATAGTCGTGCTGGAGGGTGGGCGGGTCGTGGAATCGGGTACCCACGAGACGCTGCTGGCTTCGGGCGGCGCGTATGCCAAACTCTACGAATTGCAACTCGAAGACGAACCCGCAGGCCTCGGACCCGGACAGGCGCCATGATCAAGTCGATGACCGGCTTCGCCTCGCTGACCCGCGAAGACGAACAGGCGACGATCGCCGTCAGCATCAAGACCGTCAACCACCGGTTCCTGGACCTGCAGCTCCGCATCCCCCAGGCCTACGCCGAACTCGAGTCGCGCATCCGGCAGCTGGTGCAGCAACACGTGGCGCGGGGTCGGGTGGACGTGAACGTCTCGGTGCAGTTGCGGACGCCCGCAACGCCCACGGTGGAGCTGAACTTGGAATTCGCCGCGGCCCTGGCAACGGCCGTGGATGCCGCGCGGGCCACCGGCCTCATCGCGGGCCAGCTGAGCCCCGGCGATCTGCTGCGTCTGCCCCAGGCGATTGTCGTACGAGAGCGCAGCCAGGAAGTGGAAGCGGCGGCCGCCTCGGCGGCTGCGGCGGGCGTCGAGGCGTCGCTGGCGCAGGCGCTGCGCGACCTGGACTCCATGCGGTCGCGTGAGGGGGATCATCTTCGCGACGACTTGGCGGGCCGCTGCAAGGCGTTGAGCGACTTCACCGACCGGCTCAGCACCGCGGCCGACGAAGGCCGTGCGGGGGTCGAGGCCAGGCTCCTCGATCGCGTGCGGGAGATCCGTTTGGAGTCTCCGGCCGACGAGGCGCTGGTGGCGCAGGAAGTGGTGCGGTTCGCCGCGCGGTCCGACGTGACCGAAGAGATCACGCGCTTGCGGGGACACCTGGCGCATTGGACGGCGCTGGCCGACAGCGCCGAGCCGTGCGGCCGCAAGCTGGACTTCCTGCTGCAGGAGATGAACCGCGAGGTGAACACCATCGGCTCCAAGGCCGACGGCTTGCGCGTGTCGGAGGTGATCATCGCCGCCAAGGCCGAGCTGGAGAAGATGCGCGAGCAGGTGGCGAATGTCGAGTAAGCGACGCGGCCTGCTCTTCATCGTCTCGGCTCCGTCGGGTACCGGGAAGACCACGCTGTGCGAACGCCTGGTGCAAGTGGTGCCCGGGATTCGCTTGTCGCGATCGTACACATCCCGGTCCGCTCGGGCCGGGGAGCGCGACGGCGTTGACTACAATTTCGTCAGCCGCGAAGCGTTCGAAGCGATGGTGGCCCAGAAGGAATTTCTGGAGTGGGCCGACGTGTTCGGCAACTACTACGGTACGGGCGCCGCGGACACCGACTCCTTGTTGGCCACGGGAGAGGACGTGATGCTGGTCATCGATGTGCAGGGCGCGCGTCAGGTGCGGAGCCGCGGCATCGAGACCGTGGGCCTCTTCGTGCTGCCCCCGTCGGCCGAGGTGCTCGAAAGCCGGCTTCGCGGGCGCAGCAAGGATTCCGAGGCCCAGATTCGCACGCGTCTGGCCGTGGCCCGCTCGGAAGTGGGCGAGTATGCGCAGTATGAGTACGTGGTGGTCAACGACGAGGTCGACGGCGCCGTCAACCGGATGCGTGCCATCATCCTGTCAGAGCGGGCGCGCGTAAAGGCCATGCGCCACGAAGCCGACGAGATCATCAGGACGTTTGGCGAGGGGTAGAGGTCGATCAATGCTCAATGCCCAATGCTCAATGCCCAAGTCGGAGTGGACTGACGACCGGAGACTGAAGACCGGAGCCCGGAGCCCGAAGACCGGCGACCGAAGGAAAGCATCCACGAACACATGGCACTGATCGCACTTGGCGTGACGGGCGGCATCGGCGCATACAAGGCGGTGGAGGTGTGCCGCGGCCTGCAGAAGCGCGGCCACGACGTGGTGGCGGTGATGACGCGTTCGGCCACGCGGTTCGTCGGGCCGCTCACCTTCGAGGCCATCACGCGCCACCCGGTGATCACGTCGCAGTTCGGCCCACGGAGTGCCTCTAACTCGAACGACCGCGACATCGAGCACATCGCCGTCGCGGATCGCGCGGCGCTCCTGCTGGTGGCGCCCTGCACGGCCAACGTACTGGCCAAGTTCGCGCACGGCGTGGCCGACGACTTCCTGGGCGCGCTGTACCTGGCCACGACCGCGCCGGTCCTGCTGGCCCCGGCGATGAACAGCAACATGTGGGCGCACCCGGCCGTGCAGGAGAACCTGCGGCTGCTGGCCGCGCGCGGCGTGCGCTTCGTCGATCCGGGCGACGGCTATCTGGCGTGCGGGTGGATGGGCAAGGGCCGGCTGGCCGAGCCCGATGCCATCGTGGAAGCGGCCGAGCGCGTGCTGGCGCCCCTCGACTCGCGGCTGCGCGGTCGCCGCGTGCTCGTGACGGCCGGACCGACCTTGGAGGACGTGGACCCCGTGCGGTTCATCGGCAACCGGTCGAGCGGTCGAATGGGGTTTGCCGTGGCCGAGGAAGCGCGGCGGCGCGGTGCCGAGGTGACGGTCGTGGCCGGCCCGACGTCGGTCCCCGTGCCCGACGTGAAAGAGGTCGTGCGCGTGCGATCGGCGGCCGAGATGCACGAGGCCGTGTTGAAGCGCGCTGCCGATGCGGATGTGGTGGTCATGGCCGCCGCCGTGGCCGACTACACCCCGGACACACGCGCGCCGCAAAAGGTGGCGAAGGCGGACGGGCCACTGTCTCTCACGCTCGTCCGCACCAAGGACATCCTGACGGAGCTGGGCGCCATGCGCGCGGCACTGGGCGGACGGCGCCCTGTACTGGTCGGCTTCGCGGCCGAAACCGAGAACGTGGTGGCCAACGCCCGCGACAAGCGCCGGCGCAAGGGCGTGGACCTGATCGTGGCGAACGACGTGTCGCAGCCCGACCGGGGCTTCGACGTGGGGACCAACGCGGTCACGCTGGTCGGCGAATCGGGAGAAGTGGCCGTGCCGCTCCAGGCCAAGGCCGGCGTGGCGTCCGCCATCCTCGACGCCGTGGAGCCTCTCCTGGCGCAGCTCACGCAGGCACCGGTATCGTGAGGGACGAGCTGGCCGCCCATCTGGAGTTCTTCGCCGAGCTTGGCGTGGACGGCCTGCGGCGAGAGCCGGCGTGGCGCTCACGACGCGTGCCAGACACTGTGCGCTCGCAGCCTGTTGAAGCCGCCGCCGTTCCTGCCGCCATTCCCGCCGACGTGCCACCTGCAGTCAAGGTCGAGTCTCCAACCGGCGGTGTCGGTCAGGCGGCGCTTCTGGCGACGCTGAAGGAGGAGATCGGTCCGGCGTGCACGCGGTGCAAGCTGGCCACGCTAGGCCGTCACCAAACGGTGTTCGGCGTCGGCAACCCGAATGCGGATCTGATGTTCGTCGGCGAAGCACCCGGCGCGGACGAGGACATCCAGGGAGAGCCCTTCGTTGGCAAGGCGGGGCAGTTGCTGACGAAGATCATCGAGGCCATCGGCCTGTCGCGCGCCGAGGTCTACATCGCCAACGTGATCAAGTGCCGTCCCCCGGGCAACCGCAACCCGGAGCCGGACGAGGTGGCCCAGTGCGAGCCGTTCCTCTTCCGACAGGTGGACACCGTGAAGCCCAAGGTCATCGTGGCGCTGGGCAAGTTTGCCGCGCAGTGCCTGCTGCGATCCGAAACGCCGATCTCGAGGCTCCGTGGCCGCGAGTTCCCGTATCGGGACGCGATTCTGATTCCCACGTTTCACCCGGCGTATCTGCTGCGCAATCCCTCGGCCAAGCGCGACGTGTGGGAAGACATGAAGCGCGTGCGCGCAATCCTGGACGGCCAGTCGTAGGGCCGCGAGGCCACTTCCTGTGCGCGTTGTCGCCGTCGCCGTGCCGGTGCCTCAGCTCGAGGCGCTGACCTACCGCGTTCCCGATGATCTGCCCATGCCCGCCGTGGGGGCGCGGGTGCGCGTGCCGCTCGGGTCGCGTGCGCTCACCGGGTGCGTCGTGTCCCACCCGACCGGTGCGCTGCCCGGTTCGGTTGGCGATCTCAAGGACGTGGCCGCGATTGTCGACGCCGAGCCGCTGCTGCCGGCCAGCGTGGTGGGCTTGTGCCAATGGGTCGCCGACTACTACATGGCGGGGGTCGGGGACGCGATCGCGGCCGCGCTGCCCCCCGGCACCGCGGGCCGGGCGTCGGCGTTCAAGACGCGCCGCGTGGCCGTGGTCACGGTGCAGGGGCTGTCGGTGCTCGGCTCGCCGACGAGCGAGCTCACGATCAAGCAGCGCGCGGGCCTCGAGGAGCTGGCGGGGACGAGCGGCCTGGATGCGCGAGAAGCGGCCGTCCGCGGCGTCTCGCGAGCGGTGCTGTCGCGCCTCGTCGCGCTGCATCTGGTGACATGGCGAGAGGACCATGTGGAGCGTGACCCGTTCGGGCGATCGGTGCTGGTCGAGACCGCACCCGACCGGTCTCGCACGCTGACCGAGGAGCAGGGCCGGGCTGTGGAGACGCTGGCGGCTCGCGTGGAGGCCGGTTTTTCGGTGACGCTCCTGCACGGCGTGACGGGTAGCGGCAAGACCGAGATCTACCTGCGCATCGCCGAGCTGGTGCGTCAGGCGGGCCGGCAGGTGTTGGTGATGGTCCCGGAGATTGCGCTCACGCCGTCGGTGGCCGCGCTCTTTCGCGGCGCCTTCGGCGACCGCGTGGCGATCCAGCACAGCGCGCTCTCGGCCGGCGAGCGACACGACCAGTGGCACCGCATCCAGCGAGGCGACGTGGACGTTGTGGTCGGCACGCGCTCAGCCGTGTTCTCCCCGCTGACACGCCTGGGTCTGGTGATCGTGGACGAGGAACACGACGCGTCGTACAAACAGGACGAGGCGCCGCGCTATCACGGCCGGGACGTGGCCATCGTGCGCGCGCGCGGCGACAAGGCAATGGTGATCCTGGGGTCGGCCACGCCCTCGATGGAGAGCTACCACAATACGGTCACCGGCAAGTACGGCCTCGTGACGCTGTTGCGCCGGGTCCTGGATCGCCCGTTGGCCACCGTCCGCATCGTCAACATGCGCGAAGAGTACGCGGAGGAGGGCCCGGACGTCGTGGTCAGCCGCGCGCTGGCGGCCGCGATCGACCTGCGGCTGGCGCGTCAGGAGCAGGTGGTGGTGCTCCTGAACCGGCGCGGTTACGCCACCTCCGTCCTGTGCCGCCAGTGCGGCGACACGTTCGATTGTCCCAATTGCAGCATTTCCCTGACGGTGCACCGCGCCCGGCAGGGCTGGCGTGCCCGCTGTCACTATTGCAACCACTCGGTGCTGGTGCCGAAGGCCTGCCGGAAGTGCGCGGCGCCGTACCTGGAACACGTCGGGTTCGGCACCGAACGCGTGGAGGAGTATTTGCGCACGCGGTTTCCGACGGCGCGGATCGGTCGTGTCGACCGCGATGCCGTGCGGCGCAAGGGCGCGCTCACGTCGCTGCTCTCGCGCTTTGCCGGCGGCGAGCTGGACATCCTGGTCGGCACGCAGATGATCGCCAAGGGCCACGACTTTCCGCGGGTCACGCTCGTTGGCGTGATCTCGGCCGACGTGGGGCTGGGGATGGCGGACTTTCGCGCGGCGGAGCGGACGTTTCAGCTCTTGACCCAGGTGGCGGGCCGGGCCGGCCGCGGGGAGCAGCTGGGCGAGGCTATTGTGCAAACGCTCTACCCGGAACACTACAGCGTGGAGCTGGCGTGTCGTCAGGACTACGCGGGCTTCTTCGAGCGCGAGGAGGTGTTCCGCCGCGGCTTGCGCTATCCGCCGATGGTGGCGCTCATCAACGCCGTGGTGCGAGGCCGCAGCCTGGACGAGGCCACGCACGTGGCGGATCTCATCGCCGAGCGCGTGCTGAAGAGCCCGGCGGCCCGGACGTTCACGGTCCTGGGGCCCGCGCCAGCCCCGCTGACCAAGCTGCGGGGAGAACACCGCGCGCAGTTGTTCCTGAAGGGGCCGCACCGCGGCGACATGCGCGCGGCGCTGCGCGCCGCGTTGTCCGAGATGCCGGAGGTGCGCCGCCGCGTCGTCGTGGATGTGGACCCGCTGAGCGTCCTCTAGCTGCCGTTTCTAGCGGCCAGTTGGGACCAGATCCATCGGCTCGATCGGGGCCGGCGTAAAGCACACGGCGAACATCACCACCGCGAAGACGGCGAGGCACAGCCGCGCGGTGTCCAGCGGCTCGTCCTCGTCCGGGGTGCGCGGGTGGCGCGGGCCGAACACGAACAGCATCGCGACGTTCAGCACCGTCCACACGATCCAGGACGACGACACGAACGACAACGCGACCAGGCACACGATGGTCAGGTACGTCACCATCGTGCTGCGCTTGCCGAGGACGGCGTAGCAGATGTGGCCGCCGTCGAGTTGCCCGACCGGAAACAGATTGAGCGCCGTGGCCAGACACCCGAACCATCCGGCGAACGCGGTGGGGTGGATGTTCAGCGTGAACCCATCGGGCACGGTGCCCCAGAAGGCGCCCGCGATCAGTTGCAGAAGCAGCGGCTCTCCCAACTCCAGCCCGCCCACGCCCGGCGGGATTCGCACCACGCGCGACAAGCTGATGCCAAGGATCAGCACGGGGATGGCCACCAGAAAACCCGCGATCGGCCCGGCGATCCCGATGTCGAACAGCTGGCGCTTGTCGGGAATCGGCTGCCGGATGCGAATGAACGCGCCCAGCGTTCCCGTCAGGAGCGGTGCGGGGATGAAGTACGGCAGGGAGGCATCCACTCCGTAGTAGCGACACGTCAGGTAGTGGCCGAACTCGTGCGCCCCCAGGATGCCCAGGATGGCCAGGCTGTACCAGAGGCCGTTCAGATAGGCTGTCCAGCCCAGCGGAGGCAGCGGGGCCGTCGAGAAGTCCGACTGAAAGCCGTAGTAGTGCTCCGTGCCGATGAGCGTCGTCATCACGAGCGTCAGTACAAACAGCACGATGTGACGGACAATGGGATCGCGCCGCCGGTCCGGCTCTGGCGGTGGCGGGGGATAGTCGCGATCCAGCGCGGCGTAGCCGGGCGTGGGACGGACGGCGTCCGGTGGATCGAGCGGGGAGGGGCCCATGGAGCCGTATCGGAACGGCGAACTAGCCGATGTTCTGCAGGTCTTTGCCGGGCTTGAACCGGATGGTTCGGCCGGGCGGAATGCGAACCTCCTTGCCCGTCCGTGGGTTACGGCCGATGCCGCGCTTGCGGGGTTTCACCTGAAAAACCCCGAATCCGCGCAGCTCGATCCGGTCGCCGCGCTGCATCGAGACGCGCATCGCGTCGAAGACCGCGTCGACGGCTACCTCGGCTTTAACCTTGGTAATGTCGGCGACCCGAGAGACTTCGTTGACGATGTCGACCTTGATCATGCGCCGGTGTCCACTGCCTGATGACCGTAACTATCATAGGGATAGCCACTTAGCCTGTCAATCGATACGCCAGTTCAACCAAGAATGTCTTCTGCCCTCCCGTCCGTCGTCCTCGTGGGTCGCCCCAACGTGGGGAAGTCGACCCTGTTCAATCGCCTGACGGGCACCAGGAGGTCGATCGTCACGGCTATTCCAGGCACCACGCGGGACGTGATCGCCCTGCCCGCGGAGTGGCTGGGCTCGCGGTTTCAGCTCGTCGACACCGGCGGCATGTTTGGCGCAAGCGAGGACCCGCTCCACGCACTCGTGCTGGAGCGCGGCCAACGGGCGCTCATGGCGGCGGACGTGTTGGTGTTGGTCGTCGATGGGCGCGAGGGCTTGGCGTCTGGGGACCGCGAGATCGCCCAGGCGGCGCGTCAGTCGAATTGCCCGATCATCCTGGCCATCAACAAGATGGACGACAAGCGCGCGCAGGCAGGCGCCTTGGATTTCTACCAGCTGGGCATCGACCCCGTGGTCGAGGTGTCCGCCGAACACGGCCAGGGCGTTGGGGATTTGCTGGAAGCGGTGGTGCAGCACGTGCCCAAGGCGCCTCGTGTCCAGCGGGTCGAAGCCGACGAGGTGAGCCCGGACGCGCACGAAGAATCCGCTGATGGCGAGGGCGAGGACAGGGAGCACGCGGCCCGGCTGTCCGACCAACCGCAGGCCGAAGTGTCGGTGGCCGTCGTCGGCCGGCCCAACGCCGGCAAGTCGTCGCTGGTCAACCGCTTACTGCGGGAAGAGCGGATGATCGTCAGCGACGTCCCCGGCACCACGCGCGACGCCGTGGACAGCGTGATGACCTGGCACCGCCGCCAGTTCCGCATCGTGGACACGGCCGGCATGCGACGCGCCGGCCGCGTGGCCAGCGGCGGTCAGGTCGAATCGGTCAGCGTGCTGCTGACTCGCCGGTCGATGGAGCACGTGGACATCGTGGTGATGGTCATCGACGCCAACGAGGGCGCGACGGATCAGGACGCCGCTATTGCGGGCGAGGCCGACCGCCTTGGGCGCGGCATCATCATCGTGGCCAACAAGTGGGACCTCATGAAGGGCCAGGGGCCGGACTTCGTGAAGCAGTTCGACGAAACGCTGCGCCGGCAGCTCAAGTTCCTGGACTACGCCCCGATCCTGCATGTCTCGGCCGCGACGGGCGAACGGGCGCCGAAGCTCCTCGAGCACATCGACCGAGTAGCGGCCTCGCGGCGCAAGCGGGTCCGGACGCACGAGCTGAACAAGCTGGTGGAGCGGATTTCCCTCGAGCACCCGCCGCAGAGCCCCACGAGCCGCCACGTCCGGATTCTGTACGCGGCACAGACCGCGGTGGCCCCGCCCAACTTCGTCTTCTTCACCAACATAGCGACGAGCTTTCACTTTTCGTACGAGCGGTTTCTGGTGAACCAGCTGCGCGAGGCCTTTGGCTTCGTGGGCACCCCCATCAGGCTGCAAGTGCGCGCCCGCCGCCGCAAGGGCCCCGAGAAACGGGCGAGCGCCTGATATACTGAGCGGCCGGATGACGCCGAAGCTTTTCCGGGCAACGGACGTGTGCGAGCTCGCGCAGCTCCAGCCGTATGTCCTGCGGTCGTGGGAGAAAGAGTTCCCAGGGATCGGCCTCCAGAAGGACGCCGAGTCGCCACGGCTGTATCGGCAGTCGGACGTGGATCAGGTGCTGCGCATCAAGCAGCTGGTGTTCAGCGAGGGCCTGACGCTGGCCGGCGCGCGGCGCCGGCTGGAAGAGACCACCCCGCGGACGGCTGCGGATGATCGGCAGGACGTGGCCGAGGTACTGGATGCGCTGGCGTCGGACGCGCGCACCCGGATCGCGTACGTGAAGGACGGGCTTCGGTCCATCCTGCGGATGCTAGGTGGAGCGCCAGGCACAGTGGTCGTCGTGGACGTCGGGTCGGAGTCGCCGGGGAAACAGCGGGCGCCTGCGACAGTCCGGACGCTCACGCCCAGAGGTTCGGCGGCGTCGGGGCAGAAGGCACGCGCGAGTGCGCGGAAGGCCATGGCCAAGGTGTCGCGGCCGGTGAAGGCCGCGAAGCCCAAGGTGAAGGCCGCCGTCGGCAAGGTGCTGGCAAAGGGCGCGGCGAAGAACAAGCGGAGTCGTGCGAGCGCATGACGCAACCCATGCAGAAGCGTTCAGGACATTAGGGTAGAGTTGAATTGAGTCAACCGCCCCGCTGAGCGGGTGCCGGTTGGCAGGAACCCGCGAAGCGGGGCAAAAGAGACTGGTATCCCGAAGTGGATGCATTCGTCTCTTGCGCCAACGAATAGATCCCCGCGCCGGGCCCCCGCTCCGGCGGGGTGGCGCGGGAAAGCAGACACTGCACGAGCGAAGCGGAGCAGTTGTTTTTGAGGAGCGAAGCTTCGCGAGTCCGGGATGTAGCGCAGCCTGGTAGCGCACTTGACTGGGGGTCAAGGGGTCGCAGGTTCGAATCCTGTCATCCCGACCAATCTTCAGCGACGATTCCTCCAGAATCTCGCAGCACATGAAGGCTCGAGGCTCTTCGCCTCGGGCTTTCGTTTGTACAGCCCCAAGTTGCCTTCAGCGGCCCGATCTAGACTCGACTCCTCATGACACGAGCCCTGCTGTTGCGCCTGCTCGATGAGGCCTTCGATCACCGGTCCTGGCACGGGACGAACCTTCGTGGTTCGATTCGCGGTCTCACGATCGACGCTGCGTCGTGGCGGCCCAAGGCAGGGCGGCACAACATCTGGGAGACGGTGGTGCACGCGGCGTATTGGAAGTACGCCGTGCGCCGGCGCCTGCTGGGGGAAAAGCGTGGGTCGTTTCCGCTCGAGGGCTCCAACTGGTTCATACGTCCCGTGAAGGGAGTCGAGGCGGTCCAGCAGTGGCGGAGCGACGTGCGGCTCCTGACGGATATGCACCGGGCCCTGCGCCAGGCGGTGGCCGACATGCCGGAGAAGGCGTTGCACGCGCGGGGACGCGGTCCCTTCGACAACCTCTCGCTGGTGACGGGCATCGCGGCGCACGACCTGTATCACGCGGGCCAGATTCAGATCCTCAAACGCCTACGCCGCCAATGAATATAGGGGCCCGACTAGGGTTGTGGAAGGGGCCATTGACTTCCCGGCCAAACTGCCTTCCAGCGCCACTGGCGCGCAGGTTACCCAACTGGTGGTCAGTCTGGGCGGCGAGGATCCAAGCTGCTCGGCAGGGAAGGCCACTGAATACGACAGTACGACTGGCGGAGAGAGGCTGCCAGAAACCGGAGCGCTTCGCCTAGAAGCCGTCCACCAGGCGGTGGCGGATCGCATAGGCCACCAGCTCCGCCGCGCGGTGGATGCCCAGGGCCCGCATCATGCTGGCCCGGTGCGCCGCGACGGTGTGCACGCTGACACCAAGCCGATCGGCGATCGCCGGGGCCGCGAGGCCGTCGCACATGAGCTGCAGCACCTCCCGTTGCCGTGGAGATAGTCGCGACGTACGACCAGCATCCGTGAGGGTTGCACGGGACACCTTGGGATCGATGACGGCCACCCCCGTCGCGACCTGCTTCACCGCCTCGGCGAGGTCCAGGTCGACCGCGTCCTTCAGCACGTAGCCACGCGCGCCGGCCTCGAACGCTTCGCGCACCATGGTGGCTTCGCTGTGCACGCTCAACATCAGAACGGCCACGTGGGGTGATTGCGCCAGGATCCGCCGTGTGGCGGCGACGCCTCCCGTGCCGGGCATCGCGCAGTCCATGACCACCACCCGCGGTTGAAGATGCTCGGCCAGACGCACGGCGGACTCGCCGTCGCCCGCTTCTCCAACCACGGCGATCGCGGCGTCGTCCTCCAGCAGGCGCCTCAGTCCACGGCGCACGATCGGGTGGTCATCGACGAGCAGGACGGAGATCCGATCGGTCACGTGGGGTCATTGCGCGCCGGTGACAGTCGAGAAACGAACCGGCGTGGCGCGTTACCCGGCGGCCGCCAGGAATGCAGCGGAGAAGGATGCTACACCGCGCGATGGGCATACGCACTAGCGTGAACGGACTAATACGGCCGCGTAGTCACGCGTAGTGCGGTATCGCTAGCGCCTTCGACATATTGTCGGAGTCGTCGCTCCTTCCTAGACTGCCGGGCGACATGACCCCTCCACAACGGCCGGGATCCGCCGCCGGGAGCTGGCGACGGAGTGGCGTCGCGGCGCTCGTCGCGTTGGTTCTCGCCACGGCCGCGATCGGAGGACAAGGTGGTCCACCGTCCGACACCGTCTCGTTGTCGATTATCGTCGTGGAAACCGCGGACGACGCGCGCGCCGTGCAGGCGCGACTGGCGCGCGGAGACGACTTCGCGGCTCTGGCCCGCGCGCTTTCCGTCGATCCGTCCGCCGATAACGGTGGACTGTTGGGACCGCTGTTACGCGCCGGGCTGCGGCCTGAGCTGCGCGACGCCATCCAGGGAGTAGCCGGGGGCCAGCTGGCTCAGTTGGTGCGCATTCCCACGGGGTTCGCCATCCTGAGAGTGGAGCCCGATCGCACCAACGGCGCAGTCGGGTCTGTCAACCCGGCGCTCGCGGCGCAAGGGGCCGTGAGATACATCCTCGATGTCGGGGGGTTCGGGGCCAGCCTCGTGGCGGCGCGCCAGTTTTCCGACCTGGCCTCGTGGGAGCTGGCTCCAGGAGCGGCGTGCGAGGCGCGAACCAGCGCTGTATCGATTGCCCAGAAAGTGATGGAGCAGGAGTTCGCACCGGGTGCGCCACCTCAGGCGGGCGCCGCTCCGTCCGATGTCGTCCACGGGCCCTTCGTGCTCGGGCAGTTGCACGCCTACTACGGCCGGATGGATCAGGCGATCGCGCAGTTTCACCGCGCCCACGACGCGGCGGTGGCCGCCGAGCCGGGTTTGGCCCTGGACCTGGAGGAAGCCCTCGGCATGGCGTACCTGCATCGAGCCGAACTGGCGAACGGCGTGTACCACGAGCCCGGCGATCGCTGCCTGTTGTCTCCGACTGGGCTCCGCCCCTTCGAACGAACGGAGGATTCCCATCGCGCCATTCACCACTTCTCGCGATACCTCGAGGTCCGGCCGAACGAACTCGACGTGCGCTGGCTGCTCAACCTGGCCTACATGACGACAGGCGGGTATCCAGCCAATGTGCCGGCGGCGCAGCTCATTCCACCGGCTGCGCTCGCCTCGGGCGAGGACGTCGGGCGGTTCATCGACGTGGCCGCGCGCAGCGGCCTGCGGTCCTTCGGTTCGGCGGGCGGCGTGATCGTCGACGACTTCGACAACGACGGGCGCCTGGACGTCGTGACGTCGAGCATGGACACCTGTGCGTCGCTGGCGTTTTTTCGCGGCAACGGGGATGGGACGTTCACCGAGCGCACCGCGCAAGCCGGCCTCAAGGAACAGACGGGTGGGCTGAACATCCTCCAGGCCGACTACGACAACGATGGGCACCTGGACATCCTGGTGCTGCGCGGCGGATGGGAGCTGCCGCAACGCAAATCTCTGCTCCGCAACAACGGCGACGGCACCTTCAGCGACGTCACCGAGGTCGCCGGTCTGGCCCGGCAGGCGACCAGTACGCAGGCCGGCGTGTGGACCGACATCGACAACGACGGGTTCCTGGACCTCTTCGCGGGCAACGAGAATGGCCCCGCCCAGCTGTTCCGCAACAAGCGCGACGGGACGTTCGAAGACGTCGCGCACGCGGCCGGCGTTGGCCGGACCTCGTTCACCAAGGGTGTGGCGGCGGGCGACTACGACAACGATGGGTGGATGGACCTGTACGTGTCGAACTCGGGCGGCACCAACTTCCTGTATCGCAACAACGGGAACGGCACGTTCGAGGAGCGCGCCCGGGCGGCAGGAGTACCGGGCCCGGGTCTGGGATTTGCCACCTGGTTCTTCGACTACGACAACGACGGCTGGCAGGACTTGTTCGTGACGAGCTACTACACGTCGGTTGACGAGACGGTCAAGACGTATCTGCGGCGGCCCCACGGGGTCTCCACACTGAAGCTCTACCGCAATGCCGGCGACGGGACCTTTCGAGACGTGTCTGCGGCGGTGGGCCTCGACAAGGTGTTCATGCCGATGGGCGCCAACTTCGGGGATATCGACAACGACGGCTTCCTGGACATCTACCTCGGCACCGGCAATCCGTCCTACGGCGCGCTCGTGCCCAGCGTGCTGCTGCGCAACCGCGACGGCCGCACCTTCGTCGACGTCACCGCGTCGTCCGGCACGGGGGAACTGCACAAGGGCCACGGCGTGGCGTTCGCCGATCTGGATGGCGACGGCGACGAGGAGATCGTCTTCGAGGTGGGCGGCGCGACGCCTGGCGATGCCCACGCCCTCCGGTTGTTCCAGAATCCCGGCCACGGCCGCGACTGGCTGGATGTGACCCTGGTTGGCGCCACGTCGAACCGTGGCGCGGTGGGCGCCCGCATCACGGTCACCGTCACGGGGACTGGCAAGGCCGCGCGCCGGATCCATCGAACCGTGGGCAGTGGCGGCTCCTTCGGCGCGTCGCCGCTGCGCCAGCACGTTGGCCTCGGCGCCCAGGCGCGTTCGGTCGACCTCGATATCTTGTGGCCCACGAGCCGCACGCGCCAACGCTTCCGCGGCGTGGCCCCGAACCAGACGCTCGTCATCAGGGAGCGCGCCTCCACCTACTCGAAGGGGCCGCTCAGGGGGCAAGCACAGGAGCGAGACGATGCGAAGGCTCGATAGCAGGACGGCGGCTTTGGCGGTGGTCCTGCTGGTGCTGGGCGCCACCGCCGCCTGGTCGCAATCGCGTCACGCCATGCGCGGCATGGTGCTGGCCGTTGACCGGAACGGCACCGGCATCGTGGTGTCGCACGACGCGGTTCCCGGCGTGATGGCGGCGATGACGATGCCCTTCGAGGTGCGCGACCCTCGCGAGCTGGCCGGCGTCGTGCCGGGCATGACGGTGACCTTCACGCTCGTCCTCGGCGACAACGGCGCGTTGGCCGAACGGGTCCGGATCGAGCGGTACGCCACCGCGGAACAGGACCCGCTGACCGCGCGCCGCCTGCGATTGCTGCAGAATACGGCCGGCGGCGGGCGGCCGGAATCGGCGTCGCCGCCACTGGCGGCCGGGCAGATGGTGCCGGACGTGGCGCTTCTCGATCAGGCGCGACGCCGCGTCGTCCTGTCCCAGTTTCGGGGCCAGGTCGTGGTCGTCAACTTCATCTACACGAGTTGCGCCCTGCCACAGTTCTGTTTTCGGGTGGCCAATCATTTCGGCGTGATCCAGCGGCGGTTCAAAGACCGGCTACGCAAGGATCTGACGCTCGTGACCGTGACGTTCGACCCGGTGCGCGATCAGCCGGAGACGTTGGCCGAGTACGCGCGCCAGTGGACGGCGGACGCCGACGGGTGGCGCTTTCTCACGGGCCCCGTCACCGAGATCCAGCGCATGACGAGCCTGTTCGGCGTGGACGCGTTCCCCGACGAAGGTCTGATGAACCACTCCGTCCGGACGGCTCTGGTCGATCGGCAGGGGCGGCTCGTGGCCAACATCGAGGGCAACCTTCACACCGCCGCCCAGCTCGGGGACCTCGTGCACACGGCCCTCGCGCGGTGACGGCGCGGTGTTCCAGGCACCGCGGCACCTCGTTACGCCCTAGTGCGGATCTACTAGAGATCCGGAGCCCCCGTCGGCGCTAGACTTCGTGCCCGTGAGTGGGCAACTGACGGCGGTCATCGAGGATCTCGCATCGGCCCAGGCGCGTCTTCGCACGCTGCACGCCGCGCTGCCGTGCCACGCTTGGAGCCGACGTCCCACCCCGGACCGATGGTCGCCGGCGGAATGCGTCGCCCACCTGAACCTCACGTCCGAGACGCTGCTGCCACTGCTGCGGGCTGGCCTGCAACAGGCCCGCGACCGTCGCGGCCCCGCGGCCTCGCGCTACCGGCGCGACCCGGTCGGATGGCTGATCTGGAAGCTGGTGTCGCCCTCGGGCCGTCTGAAGACCAGCACGGTTCCGGCTTTCGTACCCCGCGGGCCCCAGCCGGCCGACAGCCTGATGAGTGAATTCGAGCGCCTGCAAGGGGAGGTCGTCTCGTGCGCCCGCGAGGCGGCGGGGCTGCCCATCGATCGCGTGAAGCTCGTCTCGCCGTTCGACGCCCGCGTGAAATACAACCTGTATGCCGCGCTCACGCTGGTCCCCAGACACCAGCACCGGCACCTGCTACAAGCCGAGCGGGCGGGCCAGGTGTGCGCCCCCTTTGCGTCAGCGCTGACCGTCTAGCGCCGGTCGCCACCACAAAGCGGCCCGCGCCACCCACGTCCAGCCCGCAATCCACGCCCGCGCGCAGGCGAACAGCATCGCGAAGACCGCCATGCCGGCGGTCCCGCGCGGGTCGAAGCGCGCATGGAGGGCGTTCATGAAGAAGGCGAAGAAGGTGTAGATGTAGGTGGCCGCCCGAAGCCCCAGGCCCCAGCGAACGGGATGGCGATAGACCGTGTTTTCGATGTGCGCGTTGAAAGAATGGCCGAGACGGGCCACGTGGCGCGTGTAGGCGCGGCGTGGCCCGCTGGTGAGCTTGCCGGATGCCGCGGCGGCACCAATGGCCTCGACGGCGTGACGGGCGTGCCTGATGCCGGAAGTCACGCCGTTGCCGGTCAGCGGATCCGGCATCGACGCGGCTTCGCCCACCATCAGCCAGTTGGTCCCACAGACCTGGGTTGTCACATACGGTTGGAACGACGTGCTCTCGACCTGCAGCACCGGCGTGCTGTCGAGCAAGGTCTGAAAGCGCGAGTGGCGGGCCAGGGCATCGCGGAGGATGGCGTCCACCGAATCGCCGGCGCGCCGCCGGTCCCGCACCGTATCGGCGGCGAGCACCAGGCCGACGCTCGTCCGCCGCGGCGAGATGGGAATGTCCCAGATCCAGCGCAGATACTCGTCGCGGTTGTCCACGAAGAACGCGGTGCCGTCGTGCAGGGGCGGCGTATCGAAATAGGTCCACAGGCAGACCTTCGTGCGCCCGTAGGTGGTGACCGGAATGCCCATGGCACGGGAGAAGACGCGGGCGGTGCCGCTGGCGTCGACGAACCAGCGGGCGTCGATCCGTTGGCCCGTGGCCGTCGTGCACGCCGTCACGCGCCCCTCCGCGGACTCCACCCCGACTACGCGGTCCCACACGAACGTCGTGCCTAGCGCCTTCGCGCGTTCGAAGACCGTGGCGTCCAGCGCCATCCGGTCCACGTGCAGCGTGACCGTCTCGAAGCGCAGGGGCTGACGGGCAATCTGGGGCGGAGGCGCGGCGGACCACGCGCGTCGGTCCAGCTCACACACGACGATCTTCTTCTTGTATGTCGCGATCTCGTCCGCGAGCAGGCGTTCCGCTTCGATGCCGAGCCGTTTGAGGAGGCCCGGGCTGGACCAGTCCAACGATTCGCCGACCTTGGAATGCGGGTAGGCCTGGGTGTCCACGCAGACGACGCTCAAGCCCTCCTGCCGGGCCAGCACGCTGGCCGCCAGCCCGGCGATGCCGGCCCCGATGATGGCCACGTCGTAGCGCGGGGACTCGGGCACCTACGGAGGGTATCCCGGCATGCGCCGGCCCTCAAGGTTAAGAAGCCGGCACGGCCAGCACTACCGCGTCCTTCGTCTTCAGCACGGCGCTGGCGATCTCCCCCGGCACGCCGTGCCCGGGCGCGCGCAGCCCCATGACGACGAGTCCCGCGTGCGCGTCGACAGCCGCCTTATCGATCTGGTCGGGTACGAGTCCGCGCCGGACGATGAAGCGATCCGGGCGTGCGGCACTCAGGCCCTCGGCTCGAGCCTGCAGCGCCTGTTTGGCCTCGGGCTCCCCGACTCCTGCTCCGACGACCGTCATCAGCGCGAGAGGCTGATGCGCGATCGCGGCCAACTGGCTCGCGAGCGACAATTGCCTGTCGTTGTGCTCAGCGAGATCCACGGCTGCCAGGACGATGCCGGGGTGCAGCGTAGCCCTGTCGGCGGTCAGCGTGACGATCTCGAGATCTCCGGGCGGGACCAGGAGGGTCGGACACATCGCCTCCTCCATGATCGCGGCGCTGGTGGATCCCAGGAGCCAGCGCGACAACCCCGACTTCGAATGCGTGCCGGCCACGATGAGGTCCGTCCCCTCGCGAGCGCGGCCCAGGATTGCGTCCGCCGGCCGCCCGAGTGCCACATGGACCACTTGGATCCTGGGCGTTTCCAGGTACGGCGCGCCAGGGGGGACGACGCCGTCGAGGATCGACCCAACCTTGGCTCTGGCTTCACGCGGGTCGGCATTGGTCACGGTGAGCACCGTGAGGCGCGCGCCACACACGCCGGCGAAGCCGACGGCGTGGCGCAGTACTCGTGGAGCGAGGCTGGAGAAATCGATGGCACACAGAATCGATGCGAATGCGGTCATGTCGGTCCTTTTCACCACGAGTTTGTCCGCCGGCCACCGGTCGTGCCGGTGTCAGCACAGCCCCTATCAGCCCGCGATCGTCTGGACGACGGGCACGCCTGTGCCTGCTCCGTTCTCGTGGGCGGGTACCCGCCCGCGGGGCGGGGGCCCGCCGCCTTTGACGACGGCTTTGGCTTCCTGCTTGGCTACCGCCTGCAGGGTGTCGCGATCCGCCATCCACGTGTCGTCGAAGAACTGGACACGACCGGTGCCCAGATCGTGCTTGGCCCCGATGATGGCCAGTTCCCGGTTCTCGATCAGCTGCTCCAGGATGAGGCTGCGGTTGACGATGGTCTTGACCGATCGCCTGACGTTGAGATCGGCCACGTTCTCCACGAACGAGGAGTTGCGGGACGTGCGCACCGCCACGTCACGCGTCTGGTGTTCCTCATACACCGCCGGCTGGATCTTCGACAGCAGCACGGTGAGGTTGCCCATCTCCACGTGGTCGCACGCGCCCTTGATGGCTCCGCACGCGGAGTGCCCGAGCACGACGATGAGTTTGGAGCCTGCCAGCTTGCAGGCGAACTCCAGGCAACCGATGATGTCGGTGTTCACCACCGTTCCGGCGATGCGAACCGAAAAGATGTCGCCCAGGCCCTGATCGAAGATCAGCTCGGAGGACGTGCGGCTGTCGATGCAGCTCACGATGGTGGCAAACGGCCACTGGCCGTCGCGTGTGTCGTTGGCCTGCTGGAGCAGGTTGCGGTTGACCCGCAGGTTGTTGACGAACCTGATGTTTCCTTCTTTCAGGAACTCCAGGGCCTTGACGGGCGTGATGGTGGCCTGCGATTCAGAGGTGTGCGCTTTCATGTGACTAGACAGTCCTTTCTCCAACTGGTGGGCCGCGAACGCCTCCCTGCGGACAGAAACCCATCCACCGGAGGCACGGCCAGACACACGAGCCGCTCCACGTCTGGACGTGGCGCGACAACCTGGTCGAACGTTGGGGTTAGCGGACTGGAGGAGCGCGGCCGGGCGGCCGGAGGAAGGTGTCGGTCGGGTGGATCGCGACCGGGGGGCGTGCGTCGGGCAGGAGCGAACCAGCGGAGGGCGGGACGACAGCAGTGGCCGCAGGCGGAAGGCCCGGCGGCGAGCCCGCATCCCTCAGGTCGGTCGAATTCGAAACGAGATGGCCCGTCCCGACGCTGTCCGGCGCCGTGTCGTCGTAGCCGTGGACGACGGCCCCTGACGCGTTGACGCGGTGCAGGCCACCCCGGGTGGCCGTCCTCGGGGTTCCCTCGCGGCCACCGGCTCGCGAGACGGCAACACCCGGCACCGCCGCCAGTGCGACGCCGATGACGAGGGTAGCGGTGAGCCGTGACAGGGACAGGCGCATGGCGCGTGCACGTCTGGGAAACCGTCGAACGACGACGTGCCTGAGCAGAATACGACAACGCCTCCGTCGTGGTCAAAGCCGGGCCCCTCCGCTCCAGGACCTTGCCGATTGCAGGACGCCATTTCAAAACGAAACGACTGGCACACGGGGCGGATCGAGAACGCTGGACTTTCGGTGTGGCGGCACGCGGCCTCGGGCTTGCTGTTGTTGTGAGTGAGAACGGGCCACGGCGGCCGTGATGGGGTGGGTGGCGATGGAAGGGAGGCGGTATGGCGGATCTCTGGTGGGCGGCGGTCTTCTTCGGGCTGTGCGGGGTGCTCCAGGTGCTGAAGCGGAAGGGCTACGAGGGCGTGGGCCGGTGATGGCCTCGATGTAGACAAAGGTATCGGGATTCTCCAGCGACGGGGTCCCGGCGAGGGCGCCGGACCCTGCGCGGAGCGGTCTTCGAGGAGCGACTACAATGCGAACGCGCCGTGGTGCACTCGAACGACGTCGATCGCCTCCAACTCGCCGAACTGCTGGACTTCCGGCCGGATCTCGGGACCATCCGCCTGCACGAACAGCGGGTCGTGATCCTGAGCGCGGCGGCGATGGGGCTCTTCAAGAAAGAGTTGATCGAAACCTTGGGTCGCGACGTCGCGCGCCGGCTGCTCTTGCGCTTCGGCTACGCGGATGGCTACCACGACGCCGTCAACATGCGCGAAGACTCCCGCTGGACCGATCCGATCGACGGCATTCGGGCCGGTGCCGTGCTTCACACCCTCGAGGGCATCGCCAGGGTGGAGGTCGTGCGACTCGAACGTGGCGACGCGGGCCGGTTCGACATGGAGGTCGTCTGGCACGAGTCATACGCCGCGCAGGAGCACCTGCACCACTACGGCCCTGCGGAGGAGCCCGTGTGCTGGTCGCTCGTGGGATACGCCACCGGATACGCCAGCGCCTGCCTGGGCCAGGAGGTGTACTTTCGCGAGACGGCGTGCCTCGGCCAGGGCAAGAAGCGCTGCACCGTCATCGGGCGTGATGCGGCGGCATGGGGAGACGAGCTCCTTGTGCTTCGCGAGGACTTCCAGGGCGCCACTCTCGCGCAGGAAGTCGAGCGCCTCCACACGGCCGTTCGGCTCCAGGCGCAGGAGCTGGCCAAGCGCGAGCAGCTGCTCGAGCGCCGGGAGCGGGAGCTGAACCTGCTGCGCCAGCGCATTACCCGCCACGCGGAGTCCCACCACTTCGTCGCCGGCAGCCCTGCCATGCAGGAGGTCCTCGAGTTGGCGGGGCACGTCGCCCCCTTGGACACGACCGTGCTGGTGCTGGGCGAAAGCGGGACGGGCAAGGAGTTCGTGGTCCAGATGATTCACGAACAGAGTCGCCGGGCAGGCGGCCCGTTCGTGTCCGTCAATTGCGCCGCGCTGACCGAGACGCTGCTCGAGTCGGAGCTCTTCGGGCACGTTCGTGGAGCTTTCACGGGGGCCGTGCGCGAAAAGCCCGGGCTCTTCGAAGTGGCTTCCGACGGCACGCTCTTTCTCGACGAGCTCGGTGAAGTGGCGCCCAGCGTGCAGGCCAAGCTGCTGCGCGCGTTGCAGGAGCGGGAGATTCGTCGCGTCGGAGGCGAGCGGACCATCAAGGTGAACACCCGCGTGATCGCGGCCACCAACCGCGATCTGCGAGCGGCGGTGGAGGCGGGGACGTTCCGCGAGGACCTGTATTTCCGCCTCAGTGCCTTCGTGATCACCCTTCCGCCCCTGCGAGACCGCCGGGAGGACATCCCGGTCCTGGCCCATCAGTTCGTGCAGCGGGCGGCGGCCCGGATGGGCAAGGACGTGCGCACCGTGTCTGCCGACGCGATGACCTTGCTGGTCCGCTACGGATGGCCGGGCAACGTACGCGAGCTGGAGCACGCGGTGGAACGCGGCGTGATCCTTGCCCGCGGCACGACGGTGACTGTGCGTGACCTCTCCCCGGAGATCGTTCAGGGCCGCACCGGGATACGCGCCACCGAGACGCTCGACCTCAAGGAGAACGAGCAGCGGCTGATCCGGCAGGCGCTGGAGAGGTACCAGGGCAACCGGAAGCGTGCCGCGGAGGCCCTGGACATCAGCCCTGTGACGCTCTGGCGGAAGATGAAGGCGTACGGCCTGTCCGACGTCTGACGTCGAACTCGGACACGCCGGCGCGAGTTATCATCGGCGCACCCTCCGAAAGGGTGGATCCGAGAGGAGTCCGCGGATGAGAGCGAAGTCCTTGGTCGCGGTGGTTCTGTTCGTTGGCGTCGTGTCGGCACAGGATCCGTCGCGCGATGAACGTGTCTATCAGGCCATTCGCGCCGATGATCTCCAGACGCTGCGCGCGCTCGTCGGCGATGGCGACGTCAATGCCAAGGACGCGACCGGACAAACGCCGCTCATGGTGGCATCGGCCATCGGGAGCCTCGAGGCCGTGCGGATGCTCTTGGCCAGCCGCGCGGACGCGAAGATCGTGAGCGGCTCCGGCGTGACGGCACTGCATCTGGCTGTCACCGACGCCGCGAAGACGCGACTCCTCCTCGAGGCGGGTGCGAATGCGGACGGCGTTTCTCAGCTTGGCCGAACACCGCTCCTCATCGCGGCGTCGGCAACCGGCACCGAGGAAAGCGTCCGGCTGCTCTTGGCGCGTGGCGCCAACGTGAACGCAGCCGATTCCGTAGGAGTGTCGCCCCTCATCGCAGCCGCGGCCATGAACAACGCCGCTGTGGCGCGGCTGCTGCTGGCCGCTGGCGCCGACCCGGCCGCCACAGCGAACATCGGCCAGTCGGCGACGGCGCTCATGGGGGCGGCCGACAACGCCAACGTCGATCTGTTGAGAACGCTCCTGGCGCGCGCCGTGGATGTCCACGCGGTGTCTGCCGATCGCGCGGGCATCGTCAAGAACGGCGCCGTCCTGTTCGGGAACGTCACGGCCCTGCACCAGGCGGTCTCGAGCGGCAGCGTCGACGCCGTGCGTCTGTTGCTCGATGCGGGCGCCAGGGTGGACAGTCAGGATATCCGTGGGATGACGCCACTCGTGTGGTCGGTCTCGACCGATCGACCAGATCCCGAGATCGTCCGCCTCCTGGTCGCGCGCGGCGCCGATCCCGCCGTTCGTACCCGCGACAACGAGAGCGCGATCGATTGGGCGCGAAAGTTCAACAACCCCGCGGTGCTGAAAGAGCTCGGGCTCCGGCCCGTGTCCGTGGGCGCTGTCCGGTTGGTGCCCACGCGCGCCGTACCCACGACGCCCCGGCGCGCGCTGGAGCAGGCGCTGCCGCTCCTGCGACTCGCCAGCGGCAGGATGTTGACGGATGGGGGCTGCGCGGCGTGCCACGCGCAGCCGATGGCGGCCCTGACGATAGAGCTCGCGCGTGCCCGCGGGTGGACGTCGGACCTTGCGGATGGCCATGTTGCGCAGGGGGCCGCGCGCCTCGCGGCGGACGTTCCTGCGATGCTCCAGGTGCGCGATGGCGGTGGGGCACCGGATACCCAGCTCTACATGGCGGTGGCGATGGCCGCGCACGGTACGGCGCCGAGCCGCGCCACCGACGCGCTCCTGCTATTCCTGACGGCCAAGCAGCGAGCCGACGGAAGCTGGCGGGGCGTCGGCGCCACGAGGGCTCCGATGCAGGACGGCGACTTCAGCCGGACGGCCTTGGCCATCCGCGCGATCACGACCTATGGTGCGCCGGCCCGCGCCCGCGTGCTCCAGGACAGCGTCGCGCGTGCGGCCGGATGGCTGGCACAGCAGAGGCCGCTGACGACCGAGGACCGTGTGATGCAGTTGCTCGGCCTGTCTTGGGCCGGCTCGCATGCGCCCCTGCGGCAGACGCGCGCACGCGAGCTGGGCGCCCTGCAGCGGCCGGACGGCGGCTGGGCTCAGACGCCGCACCTCGAGAGCGACGCCTACGCCACAGGCCAGGCGCTCTTCACGTTGCGAGAGCTGGGCGCGCCCGCAGGCGACGCCGGGCTCCAGCGAGGCGCGATGTTCCTGCTACGCACGCAGCAGGAGGACGGGTCGTGGCACGTGAAGAGCCGCGCGATGAAGATTCAGCCATACTTCGAGAGCGGCTTCCCCCACGGGCACGACCAGTGGATCTCGCAGACCGGGACGTCCTGGGCGGCCATGGCGCTGGCGGTCACCGCAGCCGACGCCCCGGCGGCCACGCGGGCGGCACGCTGACCGAGCGGGGCGCTGGGACCAATCGCTCGCTCCCGCGGGCCCGAACGGAACGCCGGGCATGGCATAATTCCCCTCCGCTACCCAGCACATGTCGCGCCACGACGACCCGCGCGCACCGCATCCAGCGGATGACGTGACACGTTCCCCGGCAACGCGCACCGCCGTGTTCCACGACGGAGAATTGGTGTGCGACCGCTTTCGGGTGGTGCGGTTCATCGCGCGCGGTGGGATGGGGGAAGTGTACGAAGCCCAGGATCTCGAACTGGGCGACCGTGTCGCCATCAAGACTATTCGGCCGGAGATCGCGCTCGACGAGCGGGTGAACCAACGATTCCGACGCGAGGTGCAGCTGGCGCGGAAGATCACCCACCCGAACATCTGCCGGATCTTCGATCTCTTCCAGCACCAGGTGGCCGGCCAACGGCCCGGGACCCCGCCCGTCGTGTTCGTCACGATGGAGCTACTGAGCGGCGAGACGCTGGCGCACCAACTCAAGCGCGCAGGCGCGATGACGGCGGACGAGGCGCGGCCGATCGTCGCGCAGATGGCGGGCGCGCTGTCTGCCGCCCACGCGGCCAACGTCGTGCACCGCGACTTCAAGACCAGCAACGTGATGCTGCTGCCCGCGCCGCGCGAGGGGGATCCCCCGCGGGTCGTCGTGACGGACTTCGGTCTGGCCTTCAGCGTCAGCGAGGCCGGCGACGGCGGTGCCACGCTGTCGACGGCAGGGGAGATGCTGGGCACCCCCGACTACATGGCGCCCGAGCAGGTGGAGGGTGGGCCGGTCACGCCCGCCACCGACGTGTACGCGCTGGGCATCGTGATCTACGAGATGGTGACCGGCGTTCGGCCATTCGTGGCCGATACGCCGATCGCGTCGGCCCTACGCCGTGTGACGGGGCCGCCCGCCAAGTCCGCGCGCGAGCTGGTTCCGAGCCTGCCCGCTTCCTGGGACGCGGCCATCATGACCTGCCTGGCTCGACAGCCGGGCCGGCGCTTTCCCGACGCGAGCTTCGTGTTGCAGGCGCTCGATCCCGGCACAAGTTCGGTTGCCCTCCGGCCGGGCACGCGGTCGTCTCGCCTGATCGCTGCCGCGGCGGTGGCCGCGGTGCTGGTGGGCGTCGCCATCGCGTGGAGAGAGTGGCGGCCCAGCGCCTCGCCGGTCATCGAGACGGCTCAGGAGGCTGCCAGCAATGGCCCAAACGTGTCGGCCGCCACCAGCCGGCGCGCCGTCGCGGTGCTGGGGTTTCGCAACCTGGCCGGCCGCGCGGACGCGCAGTGGCTGGCGACGGCCTTGTCGGAGATGGTGACGACCGAACTGGGCGCGGGAGAGTTCGTGCGGACGGTGCCCGGGGAGAACGTCAACCGCATGAAGATCGAGCTGGCGCTGGCTGACGCCGACTCGTACTCCTCCGAGACCCTCATGCGGATTCGCGAGAACCTCGGCACCGACTTGGTGGTGTTCGGGTCCTACGTCGCCGTGGGCGAGGGGGACAGTGCGTCGCTGCGCGTGGACATCCGCCTCCAGGATTCACGCGAAGGCCAGACGCTGTCGCTCGTCAGCGAGAGCGGCCGGGCCACCGAGCTCTTCGACGTGGTGTCGCGCGCGGGGACGCGGCTGCGCGAACGGCTCGGCGTGCAGGCCGTACCGGAGGCGATCCTGTCGGTGCGCGCGGCGCAACCCCGGTCGTCGGAGGCCACTCGCTACTACGCCGAGGGGCTGGCGAAGCTGCGGCAGTTCGATGCCCTCGGCGCGCGCACCGTGCTCGAGCGAGCCATCCAGGCGGATCCGACCTTTCCGCTGGCGCATGCGGCGTTGGCCCGCACCTGGTCCACCCTGGGCTACGACAGCCGCGCGCGCGACGCGGCGGCGAGGGCCTTCGAGTTGTCGTCGGGATTGGCGCGCGCCGACCGGTTGCAAGTGGAGGGCACCTACCGGGAGATGGCCACCGCTTGGCCCGAAGCCATCGAGATCTGGCGGACGCTGGCCACGTTCTTCCCCGACGACGTCGAGCACGTGTTGCGGCTGGCCAACGCGCAGGTGGTGTCGGGCGCCGCGCGCGAGGGCTTGTCCACGGTGGAGCGTTTTCGGTCCCAGTTCCCCGGCGCGCGGGACCCTCGTCTGGACCTCGCCGAAGCGGCTGCGGCCGAAACGCTGTCCGACTTCAAGCGGATGGATGCGGCCGCCTCGGTGGCGGCCCAGGCCGGGGAGCGCCAGGGTGCCAAGCTGATCGTGGCCTCCGCCAGGATTCGCCAGGGCGGCGCCGCGCAGCGACAGGGCCGCCAGGATGACGCCGTCCGCCTCGTCGAGGAGGCGAAGCAACTGTACTCCGCGGCGGGGGACCGCGCCGGCGTGGCGCGCGCGCTCAACAACCTGGCCTCGGCCATTTCCGACGGGCCCGATACGCGCCGCACCATCGCGCTCTATCAGGAAGGCCTCGGCATGGCCCGCGCGGTCGGCGACCAGAATCTGGTGGCGCGCTTCTTGAGCAACATGGCCATCCAGGAGCGACGCGCCGGCAATCTCCAGGCGTCCCTGCGGATGAACCAGGAGGCCTTGGCCATCCGCCAGGAGATCGGGGACCGCACCAACGGCGCGATATCGCTCAACAACACCGGGAACGTGTTGCTCGACATGGGCAACCTGTCGGAGGCCTCCAAGCACTATGAGCAGTCGGCCGCGGTCAGTCGCGAGATCGGCGACCGTCGAGGCCTGGCCCGCGCGCTCTTCAACGCCGCCGAGTCTCTACGGCTGCAAGGGCTGCTGGCGCGCGCGCGAATCGTCGGGACCGAGGCGTTTGAGATTCGCAAGGGCATCGACGATCCGGCCGGCCTGGCGACATCCATGTTCGGACTGGGCCTGATCACCTCGCAGCAGGGCGACCTGGCCGCCGCCGCGCGATTGCTGAACGAGGGGCTGGAGATGGACCGCCGTCTCGACCGTCGTCGGCCCATGGGCTACGCCCTCTACACGCTCGGAGAGATTGCCTTGGTGCAGGGCGATTTCGCGCAGGCCCGCCGTCGTCACCAGGAGGCGCTGGACATTCGCACGGCGCTCGGTGAGAAGGGCACGGCCGCCGAGAGCCGCGCGGCGCAGGCCGTGCTGGCCCTGGAGGAAGGCCAGCCGATGGTGGCCGAGCCCTTGGCCCGCGAGGCCGCGGCCGTATTCGAGGGACAGATGGCGAGCGACAACGAAGCCGCCGCCCGTGCCACGTTGGCGTTGGCCCTCGACGCGCTGGGCCGTCGCGACGTGGCGGTGCGCGAGGCGGCGCGTGCGCGGACGCTGGTGCAGCGCACCCAGAACATGCTGGTGCGCCTGCCGGTGGCGATCGCCGTGGCGCGCGTCGATGCGGTGCAGGCGCCGGGCAAGGCCATCAGCGCGTTGCAGGCGGCCCGTCAGGAGGCCGCGAAGCTCGGCGTGCCGCGCTTCGAGTTCGAGGCACGCCGCGCCTTGGTCGAAGCCGAGCGGCGCACGTCGCCAGCGGCATCCGCCGCCGCGCTCGAGTCCCTGCGCAACGACGCGTCCGCGCGCGGCTTCACGCTGTTTGCGCGGTAATTCTCACGCGAGAGTGGCACGCGGAATGCCAGCCACGCACACCGGAGCCCCGCGCCGCGTAGCAGCAACCAGAACGCTTGAGAACCCGAACTTGTTCGGGGCTCTCAAGTGAACTCTGGTGGGCCGAGGCCCTTGGGGCCGGAGGCCCGCCACAACGCGGGGACGGAACACGTGCGGATTCGTCGCTGCGCCCGCCTTCGAGGACTGTCGACGCAGTCGGCACTGGCCCAGGCGGCCGCCGCGCCGAGCTCCGGTGCGCGCGCCCGGCATGGGCGCACCTGAGCTGACCTCAGAGATCGAATCGACAGAGCGATGAATCGATGACATCGAGTGCCTTGATGCGCGTGAGACTCGGTGCAGGCCGCTCAGGAACAGGCCCAGACCGCGGGTGAACGGCGGTCAGGCGGCGCTCGGTCCCTCTAGTTCCTTCGCATGTCCAGGGGAGGAAGAGCCGTGCCGTTCGGCAACTTCCTGACGAGCGGCAGGCGGTCCCCGTCGAGCGTCCCCTCCCACGTCAGGACCATCTCGTTGCCGTTGAGGAGGACGCTGGTGGTGAAGGTGAGCGTGCTGTTCGCGACGCGGCCCTCTGCGATGGGCCGCGCGGGCGCGTCACCATCCTTGAGCGTCCCCGAGACGGTCGTGTTGTCGACGGACAGCTCGAGCACGACCGGGATGGCGCGCCCGCCGCGCCCGCGGTCCTCCCCCTGCCAGCGGCCCGCGAGCCCGGATTGGCCGGTGGCGACGGTGGCCTCGAGGACGACGATGACGACGAATATTGACGCGTGTCTCATGGCTGACGTCTCCGCGGGCTGTTGCGAACGTGCCGCTAGTTCGGATCGGGCATCGACGCCTGGTCGATGACGATGACCTCGACGGGGCCCGTGCCCGGCGAGAGCCGCAGGCCGAGCTGTTCACGCAGGGCGCTGAACAGGGACGGCCCGTCTGGATTGATGTCAAACCCGTTCAGGCGGATAGGCTGGTCGGCCGGTGTACCTGGCGCGCGAGGCGGAAGACCGTCCGGCGTCCATTGAAGCTCGAAGTCGAAACCGCCTGTCAGGCTGGTGCGGTCGAGCACGGTCCGCCGGATGAGGCGCGAGAGGCTGCCGGCCAGCTGTGCCATCGTCACGCCCTCGCCTTCCATCCGCGGGACGGTCCCGATGAATGCTTCGCAGCGCTCGCGCCTGGACGTGGGACGCTCGACCGGTTCAGGAGCCGGAGTGCGGCAGTCTGTCCCCGAGGCGCGAAGCTGCGGGCCAGCGCGACGGTCGTCCCGGTCCATGACGAGTTCGAAGACCGGTAGCGCCCGAGTGTCGCGACGGACCTTCAGGGCAAAGCGGTCCGTCAGTAGGTGCTGCATCATGGTGGGCAGGACCGACGGGTCAGCCGCTCCCGTGGCCGTTACGTCGACGCGCATCGTGTCGATCCACGGGGGGCCTCCGATGACTTGTGTTGGCTGGAGTCCGTAGGCGATGCGGATCAGTTCGCGCACCGGCACGTTCGTCGCCGTGATGCGTCCTGGCGACCGGCTGAACGAGGTGAGTGGCGTACGAGCCTTGCTCACGCGGACCGACGTCACCTCGAACCGGGCGGCGGACTGCGAATGCACCGGCACCAGGAGTGCCGGTCCCAGGAGCGCCGCCGCGCACAGGACGACGGCGCACACACGCGGCCCGCGCGCCGGCCGCGGGACGGGGCCGGCGCCGGCGCCGGCGCTGACGATGCGCCGGAGGCGGACCGCAAGCGCCGACGCGCTCGCCATGCCGGCGGCTAGCGGCGGCAGCCAACCCTGTGCCCTGGCGACTCGTCGGGCGAATCGAAGCAGCGCCCTCGCGTACAGGCCCGGATCGTGGCCCCTGGCCAGTACGGTCGCGTCGCACGACTCCTCGGCTAGCCGAGAAACGTGCCGATGCAGCCACCACGCCAGCGGGTGGAACCAGAAAACCGCGCGGTTCGCGAGTGTGATGAGCGCCAGCAGTGGATCCCGCCGCCGCACGTGCTCGTCCTCATGCGCCAGCACCGCACCGAGCTCGGTGGCGTGCCAGCGCGGCCAGTCAGGCGGGAGGAGCACACGTGGCCGCATCAAGCCCACCGTGATGGGCGCGACACAGGTCGGATGCGTCCACCGGCCGGCGATCTTCACGGCCGCTCGCCGAATGAGCCACGCCCGGCACGCGCCGAGCGCGGTCCGCAGGAGCAGCGCGCCGAGTCCCAGCAGGTAGATCGGCCAGAACAGGCGTAGCGATGCCGCGACCGCTGGTGGCGCGGTGGTCCCGGCCGTCGTCGCAGGCGCGAGGAGTACTGCGGCCATGTCCGGTGAAGGACCGGGGAACATAGGCATGACGAACGGCACGGGCCCGCGTGGCAGGAGAGGAACGGGCACGCCGGGCGCCCAGACCAGGAACAGCGGCAGAACCAGCATGGCGGCCGTCATGGCGACCCACGCCCAGTAGCGGGGTGCCGGCGAGGCGATGCGGAGGAGCGCCAGCACTGCGCCGACCGCGGCAGCCATCAGCGAGGCGCGGAGCGCAGCTTCAAGGAGCACGCTCATCGATCACCTCTTGGCGGCCTTCCGCGGGGCGTGTGCTTTGCCAGGCGATGTGGCGCGCGACCGTCTGCGGATCGACTGCTCCATCGACTGCAGTTCCGCCTCGCTGAGCATGCGCCCGTCGACGAGCCCGCTGACCAGCTCCTCGACGGAGCCGCGGCAAAAGAAATCGATGATCTGCCGAACTGCCCGGGCGGCGATGTTGCGCGGCGGTTCGACGGCGGCGTACACGAAGGCGCGCCGGGAGACGGTGTGCTGTAGATGGCCCTTCTGCTCGAGGCGACGCAGGAGGGTGCGCGTCGTGACTTCCTTCAGGGAACGGGTGCGTGCCAGAACGGCATGGACGGCCTCGACCGTCGCCGGCCCGACCTCCCATACGGCTTGCATGACCTGCTGCTCGAGCGGGCTGAACGGCGGCGTCGAGCGTCGAACGGGCGATGGCATATGTGACTACATGTAACAGTACAAGATGTCACTGTCAATCCGCGACCCGGTTGCTCGAGTTTGCTGAAGGAAATTGGCCCAGCGTCTACAACCGCGGCATCGCGGACGCCGTCGCCGAGGACTGCGGACCGGAGACTGAAGACCGAAGACTGAAGACCGGAGACCGAAGACCGGCGACTACGACAGTGGCAGGCTCACGAGCCACGTGGCGAACGTGTGCCAGAAGCCGAACTTGTGGAAGGTCAGCACGGCGGCGTGGTACGCGAGCAATACGCCAAGGGCGATAGGGAACACGCGCCGGTTGTTCGTCTTCCAATCCCACACCGACAGGGCGATCAGGATCGCGTCGGCCATCAGGAATCCCGTCGTCTGGACCACGGGGAACCCGGTAATCACGGGGATCGGCACGATGAGCGACGGCGTGTAGCGCCCAATCAGCCGGTCCGTCACGGGCGTGAAGAGCGGGAAGAGGGTGGCAATCATAAAGCGCGAGTGGAGCGCCGGCTGCTTCCGGTACCACATCGCCAGGCCGAAGAGCACCAGGAAGGACGCGAGGGCGCCCAAGACCAGCGTTACGAAAAAGAGCGCGCTCTCGTTTAGCTCCGGCACCTCGGCGACGCGGTAGTGCAGGAAGTTGATGGCGGCAACCACCAGTGCTGGGACCGCGACGTAGGAAAGTAGCCCGACCTTGCGGTGAGTCGGCCGCTCGCCGCGTCGAATCAGCCAGGCCTGACCGATGAGCAGCACCACCCACAGCGTCATGGTGAGCCCGTGCGTATGCGGGTGGATGGAGTCCTGCGATGACAGCCGCGAGTAGTAGGACGGCCAGAACGCAACCAGCATCGCGACGGCGAACACCGTGAACAACTGCAGCCCGTAGCGGTAGACCGGAGGCACGGGTGGGGCCGCCGCGACCGCTGGCCGTCGGATGGCCGCTCCGGCCCGGTTCGGCTTCTTGCTCATCGTGACGTTCGACTCCGTTTCGCCATCGCGTGGGCCTCGATGTTACTGTAATCGGCCACCGTGCCGAACCAGCAGCCCACAGACCAGTTGCGCTCGTCGAAGCAGCGCTACAAGCGTTTCGTCGACGACTACCACCACGGCCGCCTGGCGCAGATGGCGGAGCCGCATTCCGGCGACGGCGCGCGTCCCGGGGCTGGCCTTCCTGCCGCCGCGGCCTCCGACAGCAGCGTGCGCGGCGTGGTGGCCGTGCTGCGTCAGGCCTTCTTTCCGCAAGGCAAGCGACGGCAGCGCGCCGCGTCGTACGCGGACTGGCTGTGGCCCCACCGCTATCAAGTGCTGGTGGTATTCGCCTTTGCGTTGGCGACAGCTGGTCTGGAGATGATGGAGCCGCTGTTCATGCGCTACATCGTGGACGACGTTCTGCTGGCCACCGTGCCGCTGGCGGAGCGCCTGAGCCGACTGCATCTGGCAGGGGGTCTTTTCGTGGCGGTCGTGGTGGTGTCGCGGTTGACCAACGCCACGAAGGACTATCGACAGCGGCTGCTCAACACGCGCGTGATGCTGTCGTTGCGGCGCTCGCTCTTCGATCGCCTGCTGCACCTCCCGCTCCCCACGCTGTGGGAGATGAAGACCGGCGGCATCCTGTCGCGCGTCAGCGGCGACGTGGACACCACGACGGGCCTCCTGCAGCTCGCCATCGTCTCGCCGTCGCTGTCCGTCGTCCGCCTCCTCATTGCCGTCGTCGTGCTGTTCTCGCTGAACTGGCGGCTGGCGCTGACGGCACTGGCGATCCTCCCGGGCATCATGACCATCAGCTTCATTTTCTCCGGGCGCGTGCGGCCCATCTACCGGGTGCTGCGCAAGGACGCCGAACGCATCGACGGGCGCGTCGGCGAGACGTTCTCCGGCATCAGGGTCGTACGGGCCTTTCGCCGCGAGGCGTTGGAGCTCGTGGAGTTCCTTCGTGGACGGCACACGATGCTGCGCAAGGAGCTCTTCGCACAGCGGCGCGAGATGGTGCTGTGGACGTCGTGGGGGATGCTGCTCGGCGCGGTGAGCGTGGTGATCGTGTGGTACGGCGGCTACTTGAACCTGCAGGGTCGCGCCTCGGTGGGCGACATCATGGCGTTTCAGTGGTACACGTTCCTGCTCCTCAACCCGGTGTGGAGCATCGTGAACTCGTTCTCCGAGCTCCAGCGGTCGATGGCGGCCATGGAGCGCGTGTTCGACGTGCTGGCCATGGAGGAAGACAAGCCCGACCAGCCGGAAGCCGTGGATGCGCCGATCGCTGTGGCCGAGATCCGGTTCGACCGCGTGACCTTCGAGTATCAGGAGGGCCGGCCCGTCGTTTCGGATTTCGACGTGGTGGTACCCGGCGGATCCGTGGTGGCGCTGGTGGGGCGCAGCGGGGCGGGCAAGACCACGGTGACGGACCTGGTCGCGCGGTTCCACGATCCGTCGTCCGGGCGGATTCTGCTCAACGGCCGCGACATTCGGTCGTTGACGCTGCGCTCCTATCGGAATCTCCTGGGCATCGTGCAGCAGGACGTCTTCCTGTTCGATGGCTCCGTGCGCGACAACATCGCCTACGGCCGGCACGACGCCACCGACGCGGAGGTGGAGGACGCGGCGCGTCGGGCCAACGCGCACGAGTTCATCGAGCGGTTGCCGGACGGGTACCACACGTACGTCGGGGAGCGCGGCGTGAAGCTGTCCGGTGGGCAGCAGCAACGGCTCGCGATCGCGCGCGCCATCCTGGCGTCTCCGCACATCCTGATCCTGGACGAGGCGACGAGTAACCTCGACACCGAAAGCGAGCAGCTGATTCAGGCCGCGATGGCGACGCTGCTGGCAGGGCGTACCACGTTCGTCATCGCGCACCGGCTGTCGACCATCCGGCAGGCCGACATCATCCTGTTGATGGAGGAGGGACGAATCGTCGAGCGCGGCACGCACGAGGCCTTGATGGCCGCCCGCGGCGCGTACCACGAGATGGTCGTGCGGCAGATGGAATCGCACCACGACGGCGAGAGCGTTCTGTATTGAACAATCCGTGCAGTTGAGCTTCACCTTTCATGGTCGCTCGCGTTATGCTCGCACTTCGATCAGCATGAGCGTCTCGCGTGTCTACAACTCAGCGGCCAACTGGAACTCGCGACGGCGCGTGGCGATGTGGTGCCGGCTGAACGGCCTTCAACTGCTGAGGTGGCGCGAAGCCAAGCTGTTCGAGGGGCCGAGCACCTGGACGCGGCGACAGCGCCGCTACCGTATCCAAGTGCTGAGCGTGGACAGGCGTCCCGGCGCTGGATTCCTGGTGTTCCCGCGCTGGTGGAGCCGACCCCATCGGGCCGAGATTCTCTGGGACGACAACCGGTTCGCGGCGCTGGCGCGCGCCGCGTTACTCCAAGGCGAACACCGAGATCGACCCTCCTTCTGGCACCGGTGGGTATTCACCCGGGAAGATACGGTTGAGGGTGTTCTGCATCCCCCGGGGGTCTCCTCCCCAACCCGCCAGCACCGCTAGATACTGCTTGCCGTTCACGCGGAACGTGGTGGGCGGCGCCACGATGCCAGAAGTGGTCTGATACTCCCACCGGAGCGCGCCGGTGGACGCATCGAAGGCGTGGATCTTCCTGTCGTTGGTGCCGCCGGTGAAGAGCACTCCGCCGCCGGTGACCAGCATCGAACCCCAATTGGGCGTCTTCTGGTAGGCATGCGTCCACGCGCGGGCTCCCGTGTCCACGTTCCACGCCTGCACTTCGCCCACGTGAGTGGCGCCGGGGGCCAGGAACGGCATACCCGAGCGCGTGCCCGCGAAGGCCCTGCCGCGCTCGTAGCGCACGGCCACGCCCGTCATCACGCCGCACAGGTTGTTGTTGGCCGGCACATACATCAAGCGGGTTTGGGGGCTGAAGGCCACCGGCGGCCAGTTCTTTCCGCCGTGCGGTGACGGACAGAAGGAGGCGGCCTTGCCGGTCCCAGGCTTGTGCTCCGGATCGACGTCGGGTCGGCCCGTCACGGGATCGAGTGACCGGTAGACGTTCTGCGTGACGAACGGCTTGCCCTCCACGAACCCGATGCGGTCCGGGAAGCGTTCGAGGAACCAGATGTAGCCGTCGCGCGCCACGTTGATCAGGCCCTTCACCGTGCGGCCGTTGCGCTGGTAGTCCACGACGATGGGCGGCGACACTTCGTCCCAGTCCCACGACTCGTTCGGATCGTACTGAAAGTGTCCGCGGATGCGGCCGGTGGCGACGTCGAGCGCCACCGTCGATGCCACGTACAGGTTGTCGCCGGGCCGCTGGTCCCCGATCCACGGGCCGCCGTTGCCGGTGCCGAAGTAGGCGAGGTTGGTCTCCGGATCGTAGTTGCCGGTGACCCACACCGGGGCGCCGCCCGTGCGCCACTGTTCGCCCTTCGGCCAGGTGTCGCTCCCCGGTTCGCCCGGCGCCGGGATCATGAACGTCCGCCACAACTCCTTGCCGGTGTCGGGGTCGAAGGCGGAGATGAAGCCGCGTATGCCGAACTCGCCGCCGGACGTGCCGACGAGCACCTTGCCGTCGGCGACGAGGGGGGCCAGCGTCAGGTAGTAGGCCGACTTGTTGTCGGCGACGTTGGCGGTCCACACCTCTTTGCCGGTCCGGGCGTCGAGCGCCAGCAGCACGGCCTCGCCGGCCGCCACGAAGACCTTGTCCCCGTACAGCGCCACACCGCGGTTCGTGTCGTGGAGGACGAAGGCGCCCTTCGGGCGCGGACGCTGGTAGCGCCACAGTACCTCGCCCGAGGCGGCGTCGAGCGCGATCACGATGTTGTTGGGCGCCGTGATGAACATCGCCCCACCGTTCACGATCGGCGCGGCCTCGTGCACGCGATCCACGCCGGTCGGCCTGGTCCACACCAGGCGCATCCGCTCGACGTTGGCCGCGGTGATGTCGGCGAGCGGGCTGTAGCCCCACCCGTCGTACGTGCGCCGAATCATCAGCCAGTCGCGCTCGTCCGGGCTGAGGAGCCGATCGCGCGTGACCGGTTGATAGGAGGCCAGGGGCGACGGCGTGGCCGGGGCCTGCGCACGGCCCGCGACGGTGGCGACGACCGCCGCGCCCACTGCCAGCGCGACGGCACTTGCCGCTGCCGCGACACCCGTCCCCCGCGCCATCAGCGTCGCTCGGGCAAGGCGAACACGTAGATCGCCTGACCTGTCGTGGGCACGCGAATCTCGGGCGCGATCGTCGACGGGACGAGCCGCGGGCTTCCGCCGCCCAGGCCCACCGTGACGGCCACGTATTGCCGGCCGTCGATGCTGTAGCTGATCGGGAAGCCCTGCACGGATGTTGCGAGCCGCGTCTGCCACAGGATCTTGCCGGTCGCGGCGTCGACGGCCTTGAGGCTGCGGTCGAGGTCTCCGACGAAGACCACGCCGCCCGCGGTGGAGAGCGCCGCGGTCAGAAACGGCGCGCGCTGCTGGATGGCCCACTTCTCGGCCATCGTGGTGACGTCGAACGCGGCCAGACGACCGATGTTGCCGTCGGTGCCGGGCATCTCGTAGAACCGGCGGTCGGCGCCGCCGGCGCTGCCGCCGCCGGCCTTCTGCTCGATGCGCTGCGCGCGGATGGCGATGCAACTCTGGCTGAGCGGAATCACCAGCTGGTTCGTCGTCCGGTGATGCGTCATGGCCTGCCAGTTGTGGCCGCCTTCGGTGCTGGGGCAGCCGTCGATCCATTGGCCGACTTCGGCGTCGATGATGTCCTGGCGGTACCGCGGTTCACCGGTGCGGCTGTCGATGCTTTCCCAGACGTTCTGGAACAGCGTCTCCTTGTGTCCGAGGTACCGGCCCGTCTTGCGATCGAGCTTCCACAGGATGCCGTCCTTGCCGACCGTGAAGACCATGTTCTGGCCCCCCGCATCGACCAGCACGCGCTCGAACACCACGTCCAGATCCAGCGCCTCACCGGGCGCATGCTGGAAGTGCCAGGCCAGTTTGCCCGTGTCGGCGTCGAGTGCCACGGTGGCGCTGGTGTACAGCGCCTTGTCGAGCCCGTACATCCCGCGGCTGACCGGCATCCACGGCTTGGCTTGCGCCGTGCCCCAGTAGGTCAGGTTCAGATCCGGGTCGTAGCTGCCCGTGATCCAGGTTTCCCCGCCGGCGCGGTAGATGCTGGACAGCGCGCCCCACGTGTTGCCGCCGGGCTCCCCGTCCTTCGCCACCGTGTGGAAGCGCCAGAGCTGCTTGCCGGTGGCGGCGTCGTAGCCGCTGATGAAGCACTTCTGCTCGGAGTACTGCGAGCAGCCGCCCATCCCCTGGATGATCTTGCCCTTGGCGATGAGCGGACCGCTGGAGCTGCCGCGGCCGTCGGGCATGGCCACGTCGAACGCCACGCGTCCGGTGGCGGCGTCCAGCGCCACCAGGTGTCCGTTGCTGAGTGCCAGGTACAGTTTGTCGTCGTAGAGCGACATGCCGCGCATCGCGGGGTTGACGCCCAGCCGCTGTTCCCACACGAGGTCGCCGGTCTTGCCGTCCAGCGCCTGGATGATGCCGTTGCTGTTGTTGAGGAACACCACGCCGTTGTGGGCGAGGGGAGACGGCTGGTTGGTGCCGCCCTCGGACATCGGCGCCACCCACGCCAGCTGCAGCTCGTGCGCGTTGTTGTTCGTGATCTGCGTGAGCGGGCTGAAGTTGCTGGCCGCCTGATCGCGCCGCAGCATCGGCCAGTCGCTGGCGGGCGGGTTGCGCAGCATGTCGTCGGTGACGCGGGTGTAGTTGCGCACGACGCCGGCCACGGTCAAGCCGGTCACCGGCGCCGCCGCCTGGCCGCGTCCTCGGCCGGCGGCGCCGGCCTGGGCCTGTGCCGCTGGCGCGGCCCCGCGACCTGCTGGAGCCGCAGCCTGCGGCGCTCCTCCTTGGGCGATTCCGCCGCGGAGCAGCGAGCCGATGGGTGCCGTCGAAGCGGCGGTGAGAGGTTGCGGGCCAGGCCCGCCGCCGTTGAACTGGAGGATGAAGGCCGTGATGGCCAGATACGTCGGCTCGGTGAGGCCGCCCGGCTGATCGGGCGGCATCGACTGCACCGCCGTCAGCAGATCGCGCACCGGCCGCGAGCCCCACCCGTTGGTGAAGGCCGCCCCGGCCAGCGGCGGTGGCCCCGCCAGTTGGCCGCCATGGCAACCCGAGCACGTCGTCTCGTAGGCGACCCGTCCGGCAGCCGCCTGCTCCGCGGTGAACGCGCCCGGCGGCGGCACCGGCGCCTGCGCCGTCACCATGACCAGGGTGATGCTGGCGAGGCCCAGCGTGGCCGTCCCGACGTAATGTGAGCGAGTCATCGCAGGAACCACCCCCACAGGTTTGCCCCGTCTGGAGCCAGACCCTTGTCTCCGTGCAGTTGCAGATACAGGCGCCCTTGTTTGAGGGCGTCCACTTGTTCGCCGGTGAGGGTCACGGTGGCGGAGAAGGTGCCGCTCGTGGCCAAGGGCACCTTCACGTCGGCGATCGCCCGACCGCGCGCGCCTTTGGCGATGCCTTGATGCAGCCGGGCGATGGTGGCGGGTCCGTCCAATCCCTCGAACGACCCGGCCAGGGCCAACGACGTACCGGACAACGTTGCAGTGGCTGAACCCTTGCCGGTGACGCGATCCACGCCGGCGGTGGGCACCCAACCCAGCCGGGCGGCGAACTTGTCCGCGCCTTGCGCCACCGCGCCGGCGGTGCCCAGCGCCAGTGCTGCGATTGCGGCGGCGGCGACGATCCCTGCCGTCGCTGAACGTCTCGTTCTCATCGTCGCGCTCCTCTTCGAATGCGAGGCCGAGTCTAACGCCGAATCGAGTCGCCCGTCACGCCATCTTCCTCGAGGGCGGCGGCTCGAACGGACGGATGGTGAGGTGAGGCCCTGCGGACGAATACCACGGCGATCGACACCGCGCTCGAGGCCAACGCCGCCAGTCCGTCCCCCGCGTAATGGTAGCGGCCGTACACGGTGCTGATCCAGACCAGCGTAGCGATCACAAGGAGCGTATTGCCGAGGGCCCGGCGGCCTGGAACCGCCAGCCGCAGCGCGAAGGCCGCGGAGAATCCCACCGCCACGTGCCCGCTGGGAAACACGCTGGAACGGATGTCGGCCTGATCGAGAATCCAGATGTTCACGTGCCTGAAGACGGTCTCCACCGGCAGAGGGTCGCCGGCGTAGACGAACCGTGGCGCTTCGGACGGGAAGTGCGGCAGCAACGCATAGGTGGCCAGCGTTCCGAGCACGAAGGGAAACACGAAATCGTCGAGGCGTTCGCGCCGCCCACCGACGTAGAACCAGGCGATCGTGAGCGGAAGGACCGCGTATACGAGCAGGTACGCGATCTCCAGCATCGATGGAATCAGCACCCCGAGTCCCTCGATCGCCAGGCGAAGGTGCCACCGATCCAGGAGCACGCGGTCCCAGGTGATCAGCGCGTCCTCCAGTTGCCGATCCCGACTGGGTCCCGGTGCCCAGTCGATGCTCCAATACGCCACGAGAATCAGTACCGTTGGTGCCCAGTCGCGCAGGATGCTCCAGCGGCGATGGGTGGCCACGGAATCGGCGCGAGCGATCGCGATGAGAGCCAGCGGGGCGATCAAGGAGAGCGCGCTGAAGGGCAGGGAGGGCGCCCGCCACAGCCCTAACAGCGAGACATACAGAAAGTAGACGGCCCACAGCCGCTCGCTCGGGCGAAGGATGTCTTTCACTGCCGCAATCGGCATCGGCATCCGTTCTGGGTGCTCGCTGCAGGCGTCAGAAGGTGGTCGTCAATCGGGAGCCGAGCTTGCCGTCGCGCAGCCGCCAGGCGGGACGAACACGAAAGCGGCCGAGCCGCAAGTCGATGCCTGCCACGACGTCCATCCTTTCTCCCTCGGAGAACGCGCCGACGCCGAGCACGATGTTGGTGATCGCATCGACGCTATACGACCCCCAGAGCGTCGCCTCGACATCGGGACGTCGACCCTTCGGAAACCGGGTCACGGCTTCGGCAATGACGTCTGGCGCGCGCCGAGACCGCACGGCCCAAAATTGGCGGCGCCCAACGATCGCCGCCGGCGCATGCTTGACGGTCGTGAATCCCGCCAGAAATCCCGCTTCCGATCGCGTCCGGCGATTCAGCATCGTGTCCAGCACGCGTCCGTTGGGCGGATCCAGGGGCACCATCAGATCCTCGACTCGGACATCGCCGAACGTTCGCATCAGCCATGGCGCCCGACCGACGACCATCTGGCGATCGCCGGGCGACAACTGGAGGCCGCGGAACCAGTCCTGCACGCCATCCGCTGGATAAAGGGCGTACCGCGAGCACGACTCGTCTTGGTCTCGAACGGTTGTGGGACCGCACAAGCGAACGGCCGACGATTCGCGGCCATCCATGAACGACGCGCGATATCGCCCCCACGTCGCTCCGCGGTCGCGAATCCCCCATTGCAGCTTCAAGACCGCGTTGCTGTCGACGCCAGGCGTGAAGCGTCCATCGTTGTTCAGGTCGGGGGCCATCGCATGCGAACCGCGTTCGACCAGGATGGAGAGCGGTAGCGACAGAGTCTCGTCGTCGGCGAGGTCGTAGTGGTTGGGCGGAATGCTGCCGTCGTGGGCATTCGCGATGACGCTCCGGACCTCGAACGCCCCTCCGGCCCACTCGTCGTCGACGATATCGGCGGATGGCGTCGTGGCCCTCGTCGGAATCAGCACCAGGTACAGACGTTCGAGATCGTGAGGATGGTTGCCCTGCACCCGGTACGGCAACCAGCTGCCGCGCACGGTGAAGGCGTTGTAGACGTAGTAGCACCAGTACTCGACGATGACTTCCTGGCGGCCGGCCCGGACTCGGGTGAACACGCGATACGCCAGGGCCGCACGTTGCGTCTTGGCCTCCAGCGACAGCGTCCTGTAGTCGGCGACGCGCGCGCGCCAACCTTCGACCTGCGTCTCCGCGTCGTCGGAACGGAATGATGCGCTGATCGGGAAGTAGTCCTCGAGAGGATGGAACACGAGGGTTGGTGCAAACTCTCGCGCCACCGCGGCCTGCTGAGCCTGCGAGAGGGCGAGAGGCGGAGGCGGCTCCGCCGCGTGCAGGGCCTCCCGCGAGCCAACGCCCACCGTCAACGACGCCACGAGCGCGATCAGCAAACGATGGCGCGCGAGCCAGGGGGGTGCGGGTTCAATCCCGAGCATTCTTCCAGGGCGGGCAGGGTGGCAAAACGTGGGTATCCTACAGCACTTGAGCTTGGAGGCCGTGTGGAGCCTCGACTGCCGTTTCCACGTCCGCCGCCGCCGCGCCCTGGGCTATACTGCGCTTTTCCGCTTGGACGATGATCGCCTGGCGGGACACGTCTCCTGTCGGCGCCTGGAACAGCGCGTGTTGCAACCCGACCATTCGAGGGATTACCTATGAGAAACGCTCTTCAGATTGCGGTAGGAGTGCTGGTGTTTTCGGCCAGTGTCTGGGCGCAGGGCGGAGGCCGCGGCGCGCCGCCACCGCCACCGCCGCTCGAGCCGGGGGCGTCGCAGGCCGACGTGGACAAGGCCCTGGGAGCCGCGCCGCCAAACCTTCGCAATCAGGCCACGGTGATCAAGTGGAACACGGCCGACTGGACGTACACCACGCTGCGAAAGGGCACCAACGCGTTGGTGTGCTTCGACAAGTCGGGCATGCCCGGCCAGCTGCCGTTCTCGCTCGAGTGCACGATGCTCGGCAACATGCCGCGCGCCGCGCAGAACATGAAGTTCGAAAGCGAGCCGGACCGCCCGAAGCGGCAGGCCGCCCTGGACGCGGCTGAGAAAGACGGCACGCGCGCCAAGCCCGAGTTCGGGTCGGTGTGGTACCACTTGATGGGCCAGGATCAGGCCACGGCGCGCACGCACTTCACGGTGGCCGTGCCGGGCGCGACGGCCACGTCGATGGGCCTCCCGGACACGGGGCGCGGCGGCGGCGTGTGGATCATGAACGCGGGCACGTCCACTGCCCACCTGATGATCCCCGGCGAATAGCCGGCGCGACGATCGACGCGGGGTCGGGTTCCTGGAACCGGGCCCCGCGTCCCTGCGACATCTCTTACCTCATGAAGACCCTGACGGCCGGCCTCCTCGCGTTTGCGTTCAGCGCGCTCTCGGCCGCGCAGGGCCCCAGGACGTTCACCGGCATCATCACCGACGACATGTGCGCCGCCGATGGCCACGCCATCATGCGCATGGGGCCCACCGACGCCGAGTGCGCGCGGATGTGCGTGCTGGCGCACGGCTCCCAGTACGTGCTGCTCGACGGCAAGGCCGTCTACAAGCTGAGCGACCAGGCCACGCCGGAAAAGCTCGCGGGGCAGAAGGTGCGCGTCGTCGGCACGCTGGACCCGGAGACGCAGACCATCGACGTCGAGTCGATGTCCGCCCTGTGACCTTGGCCTTCTGACCGGCGACCGGCGATCGGCGACTGGAGACCGGCGACCTGATCTACAGCGATGCCGAGAACGTCACGCCCGGATTCTTCTCGAGCGTGTAGCGCAGCACCCAGTCCGACTCGAAGATCAGCACCGGGCGTTCCAGGCGATCCACGGCCTCCAGGACGCCGCTCGTCGGCAGCACCAGCGATTGGCCTGGCGGCACGATGGGCCAGCGGGCCGCCACGTGGGACGAGCGTTCGGCCTTGCAGGGGATGCCATACTCCGCCTCCATCCGCGCCTCGATCACGTCGAGCTGCAGCACGCCAATCACCGCCACGATCGGGAAGCGCATGCCGTGCGTGGGCATGAAGACCTGCAGCAGCCCTTCTTCCGCCAGTTGGAAGATGGCTTCATCGAAGCGCTTGTGCCGGCCCTCGGCGGGTCGCAGCGTCGCGAAGTGCTCGGGCGGGAACTGCGGGATGCGTGGGAACTCCACCCGCCGGTCGGCGTACAGCGTGTCGCCGATGGCGATGCGGCCCGGGTTGACGATGCCGACCACGTCGCCGGGATACGCCTCGGGCACCGTCTCGCGGTCCCGCCCAAAGAAGCGGTAGACGCGCGAGAGCCGGATCTCGGTGCCCAGCCTGGTGTTGACGACCATCATGTCCTTGGCCAGTCGGCCCGAGCACACGCGCACGAAGGCTACGCGGTCGCGATGGCGGGGGTTCATGTTCGCTTGGATCTTGAACACGAAACCCGAGAACGGGGTATCGCTCGGCTCGACCAGCACGTCGCCCGCCAGACGTGGTCCAGGAGGCGGCGCCAGGTGGAGTAGGGCCCGCAGGAACGGCTCGACGCCGAAGTCGTTGAGCGCGCTGCCGAAGAAGACGGGCGTTTGCTTGGCGCGCCGGTACGCCTCACGGTCGAAGCGGGTGCCCGCACCGGTGATGATGTCCACGGAGTCGATCAGATCCTGCTGGCGCTTGGCGCCGATGAGCTCCGCCACCTCGGGATCGTCTGGGCTGGCCACGGCCACCGGAGCCGTGCGGCGCCCTTTCTTCTGGCGCTCGTAGAACAGGACGGCGTTGGCCTCGAGGTCGTAGACGCCCTTGAAGTCCTGCCCGTCGCCGAGTGGCCAGTTCATCGGGGCCGCGGCGATGCCCAGTACGCGTTCGATCTGATCGAGCAACTCGAAGCGGTCCAGCGCCGGTTGGTCGAGCTTGTTGACGAAGGTCAGCACCGGCAGACCGTGCGCGCGGCAGACCTCGAAGAGCTTCAGCGTCTGCGGCTCGACGCCCTTGGCCGCGTCGAGCACCATCACTACGCTGTCCACGGCCAGTAGCGTCCGGAACGTGTCCTCGCTGAAGTCCTGGTGGCCCGGCGTGTCCAGCAGTGTGACGTGGTGGCCATCCAGCTCGAACTCGAGCGCCGCTGAGCTGATCGAGATGCCGCGCTGCTGCTCCATCTCCATGAAGTCGGACACGGCGTGCCGCTGGCTCTTGCTGCGCACGGCGCCAGCCAGCTCGATGGCGCCGGCGTACAAAAGGAGCTTCTCGGTGAGGGTGGTCTTGCCGGCGTCGGGATGGGAAATGATCGCGAAGGTCCGGCGGCGAGCCACCTCGCGTTCAAGAGTGTCCTGGTTGAGAATGTCGTCGGACGAGGCAGGCAACGTCCCCTTCATTCTACAATGCGTCCCGGGGTCGGGCCCGCCGGGCTATAGTCAGCGCTGGTCGGTCAGCGCTGGTCGAGCGAGGAGGTTCATCGATGAAATCATCCGTTGCCGTTGCGGTGGCCGTGCTGATGCTCCCGTTCGTCGGGCCGGTGCCGGCGCTCTCGCACCACAGCAACTCCGCCTACTCGGTCGAGACTGTTCACACGGTGAGCGGCGTCGTGAAGGACTGGCAGTGGGTGAACCCCCACACCTGGCTCCATCTCACGGCCGACGACGGCAAGGGCGGCAAGGTGGAGTGGGAACTCGAAGGCCGCGCGCCGGGCGTCCTGATTCGCGCCGGGTGGACCCGTAGCGTCCTCAAGCCGGGCGACTCGGTGACGGTGCACTACAGCCCCGCCAAGGACGGCAGCAAGGTGGGGATCATCGCGCGCGTGACCCTGGCCAACGGCACGGTGCTGGGCAACGCACCGGCCGCCACGCAGTAACGACGGGAAGGAGCAACGTTCATGCTTCCAATGAGGACGTGCGGCGTGGCGACGGTGGTGGGGCTGTTCCTCTCTGTCGGAGGTCAGGTGAGCGTGTCGGCGCAGGCGCCGGCCAGCGCCGTGCCGGATTTCTCGGGCGTCTATTATCCCGTCAACGTGGCCGGGGGTGGCCGCGGTCGCGGTGCCGGAGCGCCGCCGGCAGGCCAGGCAGTTGCGGCGCCGGTTCCCGTTCCCGCTCCCGCCGCGCGTGGGGCTCTGCCGCCGCCCACGCGGTCCGCGCCGACCTCCGACGGATCGCAGGGGCGCAATCCCGACGCGCCCAAGCTGACGCCCGAGTACCTGGACAAGTGGGAAGTGATGCGGAAGTCGCGGATGTCGGGCTCCTACGAGTACGACAACTCGGCCAAGTGCCTGCCGCCCGGCATGCCGGCGATGATGGCCATGGCCTACGGCATGGAAGTGATGCAGTCGAAGGATCGCGTCACCTTCTTCAGCGAACTCAACGACGCGATGCGGCGCGTGTACATCGACGGTCGCAAGCCCACCCCGGCCATCCTGGACGATCCCACCTACGCCGGCTACTCGACGGGGCGCTGGGAAGGCGACACGCTGGTGGTCGAGACGGTGGCGCTCAGCACCAATTCGTACGTGGACGGGTTCACGCCGCACAGCGACCAGATGAAGGTCACCGAACGGATCCGGCTCGTGGAGCCGACGCTGCTCGAGGACCGCATCACGGTGACGGATCCGATCGCGTTCACCGAGCCGTGGAGCGTCGTCCGTCGGTACCGGAAGGCCTCGCCCCCCAACGATCAGCTGCGCGAGTTCGCGTGTGCTGAAGGCCTGACCCGGGAGAAGTAGGCCACGGTCCGGTCGGCCTCGTGCCTGGCATCCTGGTTGTCGCGGCGACCGACCGCGAGTTGACGGCCGCTGGCCCGTGGAGGCCCCTGCGGTGCGGCGTAGGTCCCGTGGAGGCCGCTGCGGCGACGGCGGCGGCCATCGCGCGCTTTCGCCCGTCCCTGATTCTTCACGTCGGCATCGCCGGCTCGCGCCGGTCCGCCGGGCTGACGCCTCCGACGCTCGTCGTGGGCACCGAGTCGCGCTATTGCGACCTGACGGTCCCGGAAGAATGGGCGCCCCGCGTGGTGGTGGCGCCGCCGCTCCTCGTGTCCGCGGCATGCCGCGCGCTGCCCGGGGCCGTGGCGTGTGCAATTGGTACCAGCGCACGGGTCGGTGGCACCAGCGGCTGCGACGTGGAAGCGATGGAGGGTTTCGCCGTGTTGCGGGCCGCCCAGCTGGCGGGTGTGCCGGCCATCGAGGTACGGGCGATCTCCAACGAGATCGAGGAGCCCGACCGCGCACGCTGGCGTTTCGAGGACGCGTTTGCGGCGCTGGCGGCCGCCACCCCGCGTCTGGTGTCGGAGTTGGGCGTTGCGTGAGCTGAGCTTCGGCTTCTCTCCTTGCCCCAACGACACGTTCGCGTTTCATGCGCTGGTGCACGGCCTGGTAGAGACCCCGTGTCGGATTCGTCCGGTGCTCCTCGACATCGAGGAGTTGAATCGCCAGGCGCGCGCCAGCGTCTTCGACGTCACCAAGCTGAGCGTCGGCGCGTTTGCCACCGTCGGCAGACGCTACCGGCTGATGCGCAGCGGCGCCGCTCTGGGCCGAGGCGTCGGGCCACTGGTCGTGGCCCGGACGGCGATGTCCCTCGAGGAGGCCGCCCGCGGCCGGGTGGCCATTCCAGGGCAGGAGACCACGGCGTTTCGGCTGCTGCGATTGGCCGCGCCGTCGCTGGCGGATGTCGTCGAGCTGCGGTACGACCGCATCCTGGGCGCGGTCGCGGAAGGGGAGGTGGACGCCGGCCTCATCATCCACGAAAGCCGTTTCACGTACGAAGCTCATGGCCTGATGAAAGTCATCGACCTCGGCGACTGGTGGGAACGCGAGACCGGCCTGCCCGTGCCGCTCGCGGGCATCTGCGCGCGCGCGGATCTGGAGCCGGGTCTCGTGATGGACGTCGAGCGCGCCATACGCGCATCCGTCCAGTACGCCTTCGACCACCCCGAGGACAGCCGCGCCTACGTGCGCGCGCACTCGCAAGAGATGTCCGATGAGGTGTGCGACGCGCACATCCGTCTCTACGTCAACGAGCTCAGCCTGGACATCGGCGGCGAGGGGATGAGGGCCATCGAGCGGCTGGTCGCACCAGGGCCTTCCGCATGACTTCGCCCACCGGCGATCGGCGTCCGATCGGCGTCTTCGACTCTGGTGTGGGCGGCTTGTCGGTGCTGCGCGAGATCCGGCGCGAGCTGCCGCACGAGACCGCGGTGTATGTAGCCGATTCGGGATACGCCCCGTACGGCGACCGGCCCGCCACCTACATCGAAGAGCGCGCGTTCGTCGTGGTGCGGTTCCTGGTGGCGCAACGGGCGAAAGCCGTCGTCGTGGCGTGCAATACGGTGACCGGTGTGGCGGTGGAACGGCTTCGCGCGGCGTTCGATTTGCCGATCGTGGCCATCGAGCCCGCGGTGAAGCCCGCAGTGTCCACGACCAAGAGCGGCATCGTGGGGGTGCTGGCCACGACGGCCACACTCGAGAGCCCCAACGTGGTGCGCCTGCTCGCCACCTACGGCGCGGGAACCACGGTGGTGGCCCAGCCGTGCCCGGGCCTCGTGGACTTCGTCGAGCAAGGCGATCTGGACAGCGACGCCGCCCGTGCGGCCGTGGCGAGCTACGTGCGTCCGCTCGTCGAGCAAGGCGCGGACACGGTAGTGCTCGGCTGCACGCACTACGTGTTCCTGGAGCCGTTGATCCGCGCCGTCGCCGGGTCGAACGTGACGGTGGTCAATCCGGCGCCAGCCGTGGCGCGTCAATTGCGGCGTCGGATCGACGCAGCGGGCCTATTGGCTGATCACGGCGCGCCGGCGGCAGAGCGGTTCTTCGCGTCCGGCGACATGCCGACGGTGTCCAAGGTGCTGTCGAAGTTGTGGGGCAGGGATGTCCAGGCGGCCGCCCTCCCGGAAGGCACCTGATGTTTGCCGAGGAGGGTCTGTTTTCTAGGGACTGCAAGAGGCGGGCAGAGGGACCAGAGCCACGACGAGTACACGGCATCGTTTGCCGTCGATCGCGGCGGCCGGCCGTTTACGGTCAGGCGCGAACTACGCATGTCGCCGCGACGTGGCAGCTATCGTGGCCCACGCGGACACCTCGTGGTGACAGAGACTCCGTTGTCCGGCAGCCGCTGGAAGATGCACGGCGTCGACATCGCGCAGCGCGGTGCGCTGGCCGGTCTGGGCCGCACGCCCTTTCGCTCTGGCGATGCGGCGTTCGACAAGCGCTTCACCGTGTGGCAGGACGGCGTGCCCGTGCGTGAAGGCTGGCTGGATGGGCCAACCCGCGCCGCGTTCACCGCCTTCTTCGACCTGCCTTCGGTGGCCGGGAAAGGTACTCTCTGGGTGCAGGAAGGCCTCCTGCAATACATCAACGACGCTCCGGACAGGCTCGACGACGCCGGGCTCACCGAGATTCTCGACCAGCAGGTCGCGCTGGCCGTAGCGCTCGAGACCACGACAGGCCGGCGCCAGCCGTAGAGCATGGGCTGTGGTACAGTGATTCCGTGAAGAACATCACAGTATCACTTCCCGACGATGTCTATCGCCTGGCCCGAATCAAGGCGGCCGAGCGCGACACGTCCGTCAGCGCGCTCGTGCGCGAGTTCCTCGTGACGCTCGGCGAGGAGGAGAGCCGTTTCCAGCGTCGCAAGCGATTGCAGGACGAGGTCGTCGCGTCCATCCGGCGGTTCGGCGCCTCGGATCGGTTGACGCGCGACGAAATCCACGACCGCGATGCGGTTCGTTGATACCAACGTCCTCCTGTACGCCATCAGCAAGGCGCCGGAGGAGCAGAGGAAAGCGCGCGTCGCGCTCGAGATTCTGGAAGCCGACGACCTTGCGCTGTCGGTGCAGGTCCTGCAGGAGTTCTACGCTCAGGCGACGCGCCCGGGAAAGGCCGATCGAATCTCCCATCATCAAGCCGCGTCGCTGATCGAAGCGTGCCTCCGGTTTCACGTTCAGGAGACGACCGTTCCGCTGATGCAGGCGGCGCTTACCGCAAGGGAGCGATTCGGCGTGTCCTACTGGGACGCAGCGATCATCGAGGCGGCGCGGTCCTCGTCGTGCGGCGTGTTGCTGACCGAGGACCTGAGTGACGGGCAGGACTACGCCG
>Ga0307505_10000150_pt1 | contig 87459 bp, 78 predicted proteins | sample 23_S_MG_FD_202183 | JGI IMG/M metagenome (GOLD analysis project Ga0307505, IMG submission 202183) | Soil microbial communities from Populus trichocarpa stands in riparian zone in the Pacific Northwest, United States - 23_S | ecosystem: Environmental > Terrestrial > Soil > Riparian zone > Trees... | reverse complement strand
TTCAACACCCACCAATCACCAGTCCCAGGCCGGAAGATCGCAATGTCAGTTTTCCCGTCACCATCATAATCAGCAGGCGCGATCCGATCCGCCCCGCTCCCCCACTCGATCGCATACATGCTCTGCGTCTCCGACCGCAAAACCCACCAGCTTCCCCCACTCGGACGATACACACTAATGTCCGCCGTAGAATCACCGTCGTAGTCGAACGGAGTAGATTCGCCGCCGTCAATGCCTATTTCGTACATTCCTCTGCCGTGTGTCGCGATACGAAGTTTTCGCGGGCTGCCGCCGGAGATCGCCATTCCAAAAACGGCGACACGCGGCAGGTTGCTTCCGAACGGAGTCCAGTTCGCACCGCCATCGTTGGTTACATAAACGCCGATGTCCGTTCCGACATATACCGTTTGTCCATTCTGTGGATCGATCACCATCGCGTTCACCGGAACAAGCGGAACGACGTTACCGCCGGTTCCCCGTGCCAGCGTCCAGGTCGGAGCAGTCGAAGAATTAAGGTTGTTCAGGTTCGTCGTTTTGAAAACATTATTGACGCCGAATGCCGAGACCACAACGAATGCACTATTCGCATTGCCCGGATCGATCACAATTCGCGAAATGTAGTTGTTGGGAACGGTGTTCGTTGGATCAAGGTCGATGAGCGTTGCTGATCCCGTCGATGTGCCCATCAATGTGCCGTTTCGCAGGCCGACGAGGCGAAGATTATCGTTTTGCGGGCCAATTGCGATAGAACTGATCGGTACAGCTGCCGTGATCGGCGCCTGGCTTACTACAGTGTGATTCACACCGAGATTATCTGAGCGATAAAGTCTGTCCGTACCGTAATAAACCGTGTTCGGAGTTCCCGGTCCGCGTTCCAGCGGAGCGTAGAACAGAACCGCATCGCCGCACGTTATGCCATTCGCAGATGTTGTGCCCTGACAGCCGCGAAATGCCCAGCCGCCCGAACCGCTGCCGCCGACGCCGCGCGTTGCATATCCGACGACGTTATTCGTCTGGCTGAAATATGTGTGATACATACGGACCGTTGTCGTATCCACTGCGTTTTGGTCGATGATCGTATAGCCGCCGTCGCCGCCGTCAATACGGTTCCAGTTCGTGCCGCTCGTGCCCGTAAAAACATTCGTACCGTTGTCCTGCGTTCCGCCGATCGTGTAATTCGGATCGGTCGGGTGAACCGCGATACTCATGAATTGCGTCGCAAAAAACTGGCTGGTATTCAGGTGCGTCCAGTTCGTTCCGCCGTTGATCGACTTATAGATCCCGCCGTCGGTCCCGAGGTAGATGGTATTTGGATCAGACGGTGCGAATTCCACCGAATGCGTGTCCACATGGACGCCGCTGGCAACACCGCGTTCGGTGAACGACGTTCCGGCATTTGTCGAAACGGCGATAACGACCGTGGGAGCGCCGCCGACCAAAACCTTGTCTGCATTTGTCGGATCGACAGCTACGGCAATGTTGTAAAAACACTGCGGTGTGCAAAAGTTATTGTCGATCTGTTGATTCCAGGTGATGCCGCCGTCGGGTGAGCGCAGCACTCTGCCGCCCAGATTTCCGGTTGCCGCATAAAAGACCGCATCGGTCGCTCCGACCGGCTTGATCGCCGCGAACTCCGTCGTCAATTCACTTGTTGAGGTCGAATTATATACCTGCTGCTGCGAAAAAGTTGGGCCTGCCGCCAGGGCATTCGCCGAGCGGTAAATACCGCCCAGACTGCTGCCGGCAACTACGCCTGCGACCAAAATGTTGGCATTTGTCGGATCTATCGCAAGGTCCCGGACATTCACACTGCCGCCGCTTACCAGTCCGGTTAGCTTTTCAAACACCGGAGCTCCGGAACCCGCATTAGCTGAACGGTAGATGCCGAGAGACGGAAGGCTGGAGTTTCCGGTCGCGCCCATTCCGCCGATACCCTGGGTTGTCCCAACAAACACTGTGTTCGGATCGGTCGGATGCACGATGATCTCGCTTATAGCACGGCCCGTGAAGACATCGCTGTTGCCTGCATTCCGATTAAATGGCCCGGTGAGCGTTGCTGTCGTGCTTGCATTGTTGATCCTGTAAACACCGACACCGAAGAAGCTGTCTGCGGAAAAATTTGGTTCACCGGTGCCAATATAGATCGTTTCCGGATCGGACGGAGCGAACGCGATAGCTCCGATAGCAAGGCTTTGTGCGTTATCCATCAGCGACGTCCAGTTTGTACCGCCATCGGTCGAACGATAAAGTCCGCCCTGTGCGGCACCGACGTAAACAATATTTGCATTGGTCGGATGAACCGCGATTGCGATGACACGGCCCGAGTAACGAGCCGAACCCGAAATGATCGGTGCCGGCCCGAGCGGCGACCAGGCATTTCCGATCAGCGAATTCTCGGCAAACATCCGTGACGAAGCTCGCTCGCTGAGTTGTTCATCCATTTGAACCAATGCCTTTTCGCGCAATGTCGGGTCTTTCGGCTCGTCGCCGTCCAGACCGCGCAGCGCGCCAAAATGCTCTGCACGATAGCGGAGAAAATCGTCTTTTGGTATCCGCGATTTTGCACCGGCAAGCATCGCCGGAATATCCGGCTCGGATTCCAGGATTGAAAGGTTGGCTTCCGCGATCGACGTCGAAAGCGGCTTCCAAAAATAACCGGCTGCGACGCCGAATAAAACCAAAGCTATCGCCAATGAGAGTAAAGATCTTCTTGACACAATTTCCTCCGAAAGTTTTGTGGTATTTAACCGAAAGGGATAAACAAACTAAGACATCATTACAAAAACTGCCTTTCTTGTAAACGTCTATTTTATGTTCGCTGCTAGAGAACAAATGTACCTAGGGCCGCGTGTGACGGAGAAGCCTTCTCAATCGTGAGCTTCCGATACTTCCGCAGCCCGCATAAGCCGGGCAACGAAGAAAATGTAATGTATTCCGGAGAAAACAGCAAAGGCTGTGACTATGGTGTATGTGGTTGGCAAATAAAACCCCTTAAGCGACGGGAATACGGCGGCTATCAGGATAAGCATGACGGCTGCAACCTGAACAAAAGTGCTGGCCTTGCCGAGCCATGACGGCTTGAAGCCGCGAAAGCCGGTCATCATTATTATCGACATTGCGACGGCTATTATCAGCACGTCGCGGCCGATTACCGCAGCCGTAACCCAAAACGGAACCGGCAGGTGGCGCCCGGGATCAAGCAAGCCCGGAATCGTCAGCATAATGAATGCCGTCGTCATCAACAGCTTATCGGCAATTGGGTCGATAATAGTTCCAAGCTCCGATTCCTCCTTTAACCAACGCGCGACAAATCCGTCTATCCCGTCCGAAACGCCGGCTATGGTGAATAAGATCAAGGCTTCGGTTTCGCGTCCATATGCAAGCATCGTCGCGAAAACCGGTATCAAGCCCATTCGCAGGAATGTCAATATATTGGCGACAGTTAGAACGCGGGTTGTGACCTGAGAATCCGGCATTAGGCTTTCTTTAGCTCCAGCAGCGAGATCTCGGGCGGGCACTGATACCGGACGGGCAGCACGACGGTGCCGATACCGCGTGTAATGTAGATCTGCGAATCGTAGCGGCGGTAAAGCCCGGCACTCAAACGACGTTTCGGCAGAATCCGTTTCTCGGGGTCGCGGACCTGGACCTGTCCGCCGTGAGTGTGTCCGCTGAGCGTAAGGTCAACCGTTCGCCGTGCGGCACGCCGAAATATTATCGGGTTGTGTGCAAGCAAAAGTTTCATTTCGTCGGGGAACGATCCGTTCAACGCAGCCTTTAGGTCGGTGCGGTTTACCATGTGGTCGTCAACGCCCGCCATCCAAAACGACGCTCCGCTTGCTTCAAATCGAATGCCTTCGTTCACCAGCATCCTGATGCCTTCGCCGCGGAAAAGATCCGTAACAAGCCCGGCATCGGTCCAATGGTCGTGATTGCCGAGACAAGCGAACGTCCCGAACTCCGATCTCAAACGCCCGAGGACTTCGGCGACCGGCGCGATGTACTTTCGCTCATGCGAAACATAATCACCCGTCAGCGCGAACATATCCGGCTGCAACTGATTCGCGACTTCAACCGCTCGTTCGATGTGTTCGAGACTCGTAAACGGACTGTGGTGAGTGTCGGAAATGTGGACGATGCGAAAGCCGTCGAGCTTTTCGGGAAGGCGGCTAAGTTTGATCTCAACCTGTTCTATAGTGAGGGTTGTTGCTTCATCGATCGCGTATTTCGCTACCTTTGAGAAATTGCCCGCAAGGGCACGAAACGGTTTTTCGGCCGCCGCCGCGTTGTTAAATCGCTCGGCAAATCGGGCCCGTCGTGTAGCGGCGTGTTTCACTTAACTGCCGATTATAACTTTACAGGGAGGTTAACTCAACGAAAAGAAATGCCGGAACCGCACAGGCTGTTCCGCTCTGCCGCAATGCAGCCCGGTCGCATTTGAGCCCCGACCGCGCTGCTAGCGGCACGGCCAAATACACACTTTTTCAGTGAGACAACCGGTTTGTGATAAAATCCGTCTGTAGCGTGACGATATGACATTGGTTGTGGATATCTCAAAAGATCTCGAAACCATGCTGGAAGCCGAAGCAAAGCGAGCCGGCCTTAGCAAAGACGAATTTGTGCGCGAGGCCTTGAGAGAAAAAATATCGGTTGGAAAAAACGGAGAAAACGGCAACCCTGCGACGGCAGGACGGATCACAGCTATAGGATTGCCTGTCACCGACCGCATGCGCGAATACGATTGGCTGAAGCAGCACCGCCGCGAATTTGCAGGCCAATATGTTGCTTTGCTCGGCAGCGAATTGATTGCAGCCGATAAAAATGCGAAAACCGTTTTCAGAGAGGCTCGTGCCCGCGGAGCACACAACGCCCTTGTGATATATGTGGAAGAGCAAAACGGCCTGCGCTCAATAAACGGAGGCCTTTGGTAGTGCCTTTCAGTATTGAATTCGAAAAACACGAAGTCTATAGATCTCTCGAACCCGGAATAACCATCGGAACGACTCTGCATTACGGAGGCCAAACGCTTAACTGCGAAGCAAAGGTCGATACGGGTTCGGAAGTCTGTCTGTTCTCACGCGATTGTGCCGATGCGTTGGAGATCGACATCGAAAAGGGATTCAAAGAAACATTCCGAACATTGACCGGGCATGTGGCCGCCTTTGCACATGATATGGAAATAGAAACACTTGGTTTGAGACTTGAAACCATAGTATTCTTTGCCGAGTCCTACGATATCAAAAGAAACCTTCTAGGAAGACAAGGCTGGCTTCAACTGCTCAGGTTAGGTTTGATCGATTACAATTCCTCTATCTTCATCGGTCGATACTAAATAGACGTTCGCCTTGTAATCAAGTGCGGACTTGCCGACATCAATTACTCAGGACTTTGACGAACCGCAGCTTCCCGGCCTGCAGCACTATCGCTCCGTCCGGTGTGATCGATATTTCTGTCGTTGCGGCCGATGCCTTTTCGCCGTCGATGCGAACACCGCCTTGTTCGATCAGCCGCCGTGCCTCGCCTTTTGAAGCCGCAAGTCCGGTTTGAACCAGCAGGTCAGCAAGTTTGTAACTGCCCGCCGCGACAGCCTTTTCTTCAATATCATCCGGCACAGCCTTCTGAACAAACCGACGGTTGAATTCGTCTTCGGCGGCGGCGGCGGCTTCCTGTGAATGAAAATCCTTGATGATGAGCTTTGCGAGCTGCACTTTCACATCTCGCGGATTCTTGCCACCGGCGATGTCAGATCTGAGATTTGAAATTTCAGATTCGCTAAAGTCCGTCAGCAGCTCATAGTATCGCCACATCAACTCATCCGAGATCGACATCACCTTACCGAACATATCGCTTGCGGGCTCGTCGATGCCGATATAGTTGCCGAGAGATTTAGACATCTTATTGACGCCATCCAGCCCTTCGAGCAGCGGCGTCGTGATTATGACCTGCGGCTCCTGGTCGAATTCGCGTTGAAGATTGCGTCCCATCAGCAAATTGAATTTCTGATCGGTGCCGCCGAGTTCGACATCGGAATTCAGAGCAACCGAATCGTAACCCTGCACCAGCGGATACAAAAGTTCGTGCAGAGAGACCGGCTTCTCATCCGCCATTCGTTTTGTAAAATCGTCGCGTTCGAGTATCTGTTTGACGGTCGTTTTCGCACACAGCTTTATGAAATCAGCCGCACCGAATTTGTCCATCCACTCGCCGTTAAAACGCAGTTCGGTCTTCTCAGGATCGAGCAGCTTGAACATCTGCCGCTTGTACGTTTCGGCGTTCGCGTCGATCTCTTCTCGCGAGAGCGGTGGCCGCGTGACGTTTTTACCCGAAGGATCGCCGATAGTCCCGGTAAAATCGCCGATCAAAAAAATGACCGTGTGACCAAGTTCCTGAAACGCTTTCAGCTTGCGAATGACAACCGTGTGCCCAACGTGAATATCCGGCGCGGTCGGGTCAAGCCCAAGCTTCACGCGCAGGGGCTTGCCGGTTTTCGCCGACCGCTCAAGCTTGGCCTTAAGATCCGCTTCACGGATCAGGTCAACAGTACCTTTCTTTAGAAATGAAAGCTGATCTTCGATGGTCATATCAATTCAATTCTGGGCATTCTCTCTATTATGTTATATCTTTTCAAGCGCCCACACAGAGGAGGCACAGATGCGAACCTTGATTTCTCGTCCTTTCGTTTTACTATTTCTGACAACATTCTTTGTTTTGAGGGTTGCAGCCGACAAACCCTCTACACCGTGTAACTACATCGAACTTTCGGGCGATCAACAAAGCGTTTTTGTGATGCTTGCTCCTGAGGCGGAACGCGAGTGTCTGAGCCAAGGCGAACCTCGTAAGTCGGAGGCAGTTCTCCTGAGAAAAAAATATGGTCGAAGCGGCCTTTATCGCATTGACGATCCGAGAAATCCTCTTTGGACGGTGGAATGGTACGCATACGGAGTGTTTCTTTCACAAGACGGCAAGTATCTCGTTCGGCAAGGCCCGTGGGCATCCAACGAAAATGACGAGGCGGTTAGTTTTTTTTCGGATGGCGTTCTGCTCAGATCGTATAAGGTCAAAGAAATTGTTCGCTCCGTTCCCGACTTGCCACATTCCGTGTCACATTTTCAATGGGTCAAAAATTGGAAACTGAACGCCGCCAACAATACCCTCGAGATCGAGACCATGGAAAACCAGCAAATCCTATTCGATATAACGAACGGAGGAATTCTAAGCGATAGACAAGCCAGCAATCGATCAATTGAAAACTCAAAAGACGAGTTTGGCGTAAAGAGTTTCCTTTACGAAAATATGTTCTTTTTGCTCGGCGGCGCCGTCGTTATTCTGGCCACCTTTGGTACGATTCTCATCGTAGTCGTACGAAAATTTCATTCTCGAAAAACGTGAAATCAAGCGTTTGAACCAGATTCACAGCTTGCGGTACATAATGTACGCATTCGTGAGGCCGTTCTGTTTGTGGTTGAAGGCGTCAGGTATCTCGCCGATGATCTCGAACCCGACGCTTTGCCAGAGCTTTATGGCGACCTCGTTCGATTTCACAACGAAGTTGAATTGGATGGATTTGAAACCTATTCGACGTGCTTCTTCTATGGAATGCTCCGCCATCATTCGACCGATGCCTTTGCCCTTCGCGTTCGGCGAAACCATATAAGCACCATTCCCAACATGCGAACCAAGTCCGGGTTGGTTTGCCTTGATCCAGTAAGTACCTACGATACTAGAAGTTTCGCCGCCCGCTGAAGCAGACGGTTCCGACAATTCGGCAACGTAAACGTATTTCTCTTTCGAGAACCAATAGTTGCACATCTCGTCTTCAGGCGTTTCCGCATCAAAAACATAAGTATCGCCGCCAGCGATAACGGCTTTGATTATCGTCCAAATGCCGGACCAGTCCCGAATCTCAGCTTTGCGAATTTCGATCATTTTCTCTATCTTTGCGTTCTTAGCGGCTTTGCGTGAAACTCTTAAAACGTATCCAACATTTTCACGCAAAGGCGCGAAGTACGCAAAGAAACCACTTGGTTATTTCGAGATGACCATATTATGGCAAACGAACTAAAAGCAGTTTGGGCGCGATTCTGAAAGCGATCAGTTGTTTTGAATTGCCGGGGATTTTTAGTTTCAAAACCTAACGCAACTTTTGACTGGAGCGGTGAGCGTCCCGCTCGCCAAGCTTGCGAAGCGAGCTAAGTCTCCGTCACCGAGAGATAACTTACGAAAAACTCATTTAGCGTGAGATGCACGCTTTGGCCATCGGGACGATGGCCGCTCCAGTCGCTCGACGGCCCTTGGGTTTGTCACGAAACGACACTACTTCAAAACACGCGACAGTGTAAACTTCCACACCATCCGTTCGCGGTGTTCGTCGAAGATGTAGGCACTCGCCATGACGCGCCAGTTGCCGAGAAACTCCCATCGGTTAACGCCAAGTTTGTTAAAAAGCGGAACCGCATTTTGTGTCTCTATGGCGTTTATCAACGCTTGGTTCGCCGTATCGAGTTTCTGATCGCCGCGGCGTCCGCTGCCGGTGTAGTGAATCGTCTCCCGAGTGTCGCCGTGAAAATCCGGATAGCACGGATTGATCCGTCCAAAATCCGTCAGCAGCGAGATCAGCTTTCCGTCCTTGTGATAGATGCCGTTTCGCGTCTTATGAACACTCGAAACCTCGGCCCACGTCAGGATCATGCCGGTCTTTTCGTGAAGTGCTGAGGAACGCATATCGTTTCGGTTGCTTCGATTCTATGACGTGTCAAACTAGAATGGAACCGAAACCGCAATGTCCATCAAACGAATAGTTCGAAATCTCTGGCGGCATATTTCGCCGACAACACGGGCACGCATAGTGCGCGCAACGCAGGATCAGTTTACGGTTTCCACCGCCGTCATCGTGTTGAACAGCAACGGTGAGGTTTTGCTGCTGAACCATGTCTTACGCCCGTTGCATTCGTGGGGATTTCCCGGCGGTTTCGTCGAGCACGGCGAAGAGATCGAAGCAGCCGTTCGGCGTGAGGCCCGTGAAGAAACCGGAATCGAGCTGGACGCCGTAAAGCTCGTTGAGATCAACACCTTTAAGAGGCACATCGAGGTGCTGTGGACCGCGAAAGCTGTCGGCAAACCCGAAGTGCGAAGCGCCGAGATAATCGAGCTGCGGTGGTTTCCGTTCAAAGACGTTTCCAAACTGCTCGGCCATAAGCAACAGCGACAAGTTGTGGATGCTTTAAAAAGTTAAACCGAAATCGTTTCGAGATACGCTTTTGCCAACGGAACATCCGCAAATCGAAATTCTTCCGCCGAACCGAGAAAAACGATCTTGCCTTTTTCCATAAGGGCAATACGATCTCCGAGCAGCATCGCTTCGTGCAGGTCGTGCGTCACGAAAACAGCAGTCTTCCCAAGGTCGCCAACGAGACGCGCGAATTCCTTTTGCAGATTCGTTCGCGTTATTACGTCGAGCGCACCAAAAGGTTCGTCGAGCAAAACTATCGGCGGATCGGCAGCAAGAGCACGGGCAACCCCGACGCGTTGACGCTGTCCGCCGGAAAGTTCGTGTGGATAACGCGACGCAAATTTCAGTGCGTCCAGGCCGACAAGATCGAGCATCTCTTCAACGCGGTGCCGTGTCGAAACAGGATCACGATCCTGCAGGTCTAGAACCAATCCGACGTTCTGCTCGACGGTCAGATGCGGAAACAATCCGCCTTCCTGCAAGACATAGCCGATGTGCCGCCGAAGCTCGATCGCGTTCCAATCCGTAGCCCGCTTTCCTTCGACGACGACTTCTCCGCCGGTCGGTTCGATAAGACGATTGATCAGCTTTAGCGTCGTCGTTTTTCCGCAGCCTGACTCGCCAAGCAGAACAAGAACTTCGCCTTTTTCGATCTGCAAATTCAGATCGTCGAGAATGCGCGTTCCGTCGATCTCATACGAAACGCTACTAAATTCGACTATAGTTGGCATGGAGTCTGGCTTTCCATTTTGATTCGTGAAATTTCGTGTATGTTCGTGGACAATCTTTCGGAAATTATAACCACTAAATCACACAAAAAAACACAAACAACTCTAAACAGCATTCCGCAATCTCAAATCCGTCTCTCGGATCATTCCCACTCGATCGTGCTTGGCGGCTTGGATGAGATGTCGTAAACGACGCGGTTTACGCCGCGGACCTCGGACGTAATTCGCGAAGAGACCGCCGCGAGAAAGTCGTGCGGAAGCCGTGCCCAATCGGCGGTCATTCCGTCGGTAGATGTTACGGCACGAAGAGCGACAGTTTTTTCGTAAGTTCGAAAATCGCCCATCACGCCGACCGATTGTATCGGCAGCAAGACGGCGAAAGCCTGCCAGACATCTTTGTACAGATCTGAGTTCTTTAGTTCTTCGATGAATACCTTGTCGGCCTTTTGCAGCAGTTCGACCTTTTCGGGCGTGATGTCACCGAGAATGCGAACGCCAAGTCCGGGGCCGGGAAAAGGATGACGCTGCAAAATTTCGTCCGGGATTCCAAGGTCTTTTCCGATCAAACGCACTTCGTCTTTGAACAGTTCACGCAGCGGTTCGATGAGCTTGAGGTTCATCTTCTCCGGCAATCCGCCGACGTTATGATGCGATTTTATCGTCACGGACGAACCGCGAAGCGAAACTGATTCGATCACGTCCGGGTAAAGCGTTCCCTGCACAAGCCACTTCACGTCACCTATACGTTTTGCTTCCGCATCGAAAACATCAATGAATTTCGAGCCGATCGCTTTGCGTTTCAACTCGGGATCTACGACGTCTTTCAGCACCGAATAAAAATCTTCGGACGCATCTACACCGACGACGTTCAGGTGAAGACTGTTTTTGTAAACCTCAAGCGTGTCCTCGAACTCACGATAACGAAGCAGCCCGTTGTTTACGAAAATGCAGTGTTGCCGTTCGCCGATCGCTTCGTGTACAAGTACAGCCGCGACCGTTGAATCGACCCCGCCGCTCAAACCGCAGACAACATTCCCTTCCGGCCCGACGGTCTCGCGGATCCGTTCGATCTCTTCCTTAATAAAACTCGCCGGCGTCCAGTCGCCTTTGCAGCCGCAGATGTTGAAAAGAAAGTTACGCAGAACCTCTTTTCCAAGCGGCGTATGCGACACTTCGGGGTGAAACTGCACACAGTAAATTCCACGCTCGTCATTTTCTATCGCCGTGACGACCTCGCCGGTCGTCGCCGTTTGCCGAAAGCCGGGCGGCAATTCGGTGACGTGGTCGCCGTGGCTCATCCATGCGTCGAGCTCGAACGGCAGCTCGTTGAAAAGTTTTGTCGCACCGCTCAGCACTTTTACTTTAGCGTGGCCGTATTCGCGTCGTGCGGCCGGTTCGTTTCGTCCGCCAAGATCGACCGCCACCATCTGCATTCCGTAACAAATTCCCAAAATCGGAGCGTTCACCTTATCGTAAAAATCCGCCGCAACGCGCGGAGCATCTTCGTCCGACACGCTCGACGGCCCGCCCGAAAGTATCACCCCTTTCGGCCGCTTCGCCGCGATCTCGTCCGCCGACAAATGAAACGGATGTATCTCACAATAAACGCCTGCCTCCCGCACCCGCCGCGCTATCAACTGCGTGTACTGCGACCCAAAATCAAGAATTATTATTAGTTCGTGCTGCAAAGAAACGCTCCTTCTTGTCAGAACCGGAGCAATAGCAACCGGCTTCGTATGGTTGGCAATTAAAATTTCGATTATACGGGATTGCGCGGGATTGTCAGAACCTGGAGCGATAGCGACCGGGTTCGTCTCATGTCGTCACCAACGCATCATCACTACGACGCGAGCCAGTGGTCATGGACCAAGTCACTTTATCAATTTGTCGTATTCCGAAATGGGTCCCGATTCAGAAGCAAACAACTTCTTCGGATTTTTCGACGCCGAGTGCTGGTGATCAATGCCGACACGAACGGACCAAAGCTGTTTGTTCCGACCTGCTTTCTTAAATGCAATGAAGGATGCGAGGAGTTAGTTTTTAGAAGTCGGTAATTCTTGTCTGCAAGCTTTTGGATACCCGCTGAAAGACCACGATAGTGTTCCCAAAAACGCGGCAGCGTGAAATGCTTCATAGCGGAGTTGCAAATCCAGCCTCGATCTCAGCGTCAACCTCGGCGAGTAATTCATCTAGCCGACCGGATTCAAGATCGTCCCCGATCTTCTTGTCCCAAACCTGCTCATGGTATCTTGCAAGCCACGTCATCAACTCGCTGATCTGATCGGCAGGAAGTTCTGGAATTGCAGTCTCGATCTGTGTAATGCTCATAATGGCTTAATTATTTCATAAATATTCGGGTAGTGAAAGATAGTTTTCTTCGTGCTCCCGTAGATTGCATAGCGTCTTATCCGAGTGTCTGTATCGCCATTTTCTGTTCGGTTACAAAGCTGCTTTTCCTCTTTTTAATTCATGTAAAGCATTTTTCTAAAGACACTTGTGTAAACTCTAACCAGGATTACCACCCAGAAAGTGTCAACTTTTTTCAGGGCGACACATGTTTCACATGAAACAGATTGTGTGTCGTGCTCTGAAACGAAACAAACTTTTTAATGTAAATACCCAGTTTTGTTATAGTTAGGCCGACACCCGTGTTTCACCATCGAAAGCCGATCTGCGGAAGGAACGCATTCGCCGCGAGTATGCGGTAAAATCGAATCTGTGGCTGAATTGGCACATCTTACCGGTTTTTCCCGCGACGAACTCACCGATCTTTTCAAAGAGATGGGCGAGCCGCGTTATCGTGCCGATCAGGTGTTTCGCGGGCTGCATCAGCGGCGTTTGAGGTTGTTCGACGAAATGACCGATCTGCCGAAGGCATTGCGGGACAAGTTGAGCGAAGCGGCGACAACGGGAACTTTAGCCGTCGAGTCGCGGTACGTTTCAACGGATGGAACGCGGCGGTTTTTGATGAAGACGCACGACGGATATCCGGTCGAGACAGTGTTCATTCCGACCGAGAACCGCGACACGATCTGTTTTTCTTCGCAATCAGGATGTCCTCTGAAATGCGATTTCTGTCTGACGGCAAAGCTTGGACTGCTCAGAAATCTTACTGCAGGCGAGATCATCGAACAGGTCATCACCGTCCTTAACGACGTTTACGGCGTCGGCGGAGAAACGCCGCACGGGACGAACCTGGTCGCGATGGGCGCGGGCGAGCCGTTCCTGAATTTCGAGAACCTGATAAAGGCACTCGAAATAATGTCGGACGAAGACGGCCTGTTCATCGTTCCCGGACGTGTGACCGTTTCGACCGCAGGCATCGTGCCGAAGATCTATGAGTTCGCAAAACTTGAGAGGCGGCCAAATTTGGCGATCTCGCTTTCGGCACCGACCGACGAACAGCGAAATATTCTGATGCCGATCAACAAGCGTTGGAAGATCGACGAGCTTTTCTCAGCGGCGAAAACTTTCGAGCAAACCCTGAAACGCGGTGAGCGCTTTACTTTCGAATATGTCCTGCTCAGCGGCGTAAATGACAGCGACGAGCAGGCCCGTGCATTGGCGAAACTGCTGGACAAATACGAACTAAACCGCGTAAAGATAAATTTGATCGCACACAATGCAGCCGAGGGGCTCGACTATCATCCGCCGGATGCAGATCGGGTGATGCGGTTCAAGTCGCTGCTCGAATCGCTCGGCGTTGACGCCTACGTCCGCACGCCGCGAGGGCGCGATATTTATGCTGCTTGTGGACAACTTGCGGCAAAAGCTGTGTAAAGTTCAAAAGTGAAAACGGGTAAAAGTGCAAAAGTAGAAGAATAAACTTTGACCCGTCTTGATCCAGACTTTTTGAGTAAGTGAGTGGCAGAGCGACGAATCACTTTTTCACTCTTACACATTTAGACTTTCACATATGGAAATTCTTATCCCTGGTCTGATTCTCGTTGCGTTGATGGTTTACGCATCGACGAAGATAAAGAAAAGTGCGGCTGCGGCTTATGCCGAGGAAAAGATCGACGCGCCGGATTTTTCGATCACGAAGCCTGAGGGATTCATTTCGCCAGTCGAGAATTCAGGATTTGCGTTCGCTGCGTATTCAAAAGACTTCGGAACGGACGAAGCCAGTGAGGTCAGGCAGGTTTCGGCGGACGTGAAGATCTTTGACAACGAAAGTCTTGATGGCGTTCGATCGGCGATATCGAATCAGGCATCAAAGGTCGGCACGGAACAGCGTCTTGCAGGCGGCGGTTTTGTGGTCGAGACCGAAGAGATCGTGAACGGGATTGTCGTCGAATGTGAACACCGCGTTTATGAAAGAGACGGAATGATCTATGCGTTAGCGTTGAAAGTGCTGCCGGAATTCAAAGCCGATCAGCAGAAAAATATCGACACGCTGATCGCCAGTTTTGATGTAAAATAATCGTGGCTCCCAACCGCTTCGCTTTCATCCAATCAGTATGAAGACCATTCTTATATCAACAGCAATATTCCTATGCTCGCTCGCGGCAAGCAGTGCGTCCGCACAGGAAGTGACCGGTTCCATCGGCAACGGGACGGCTCGACGCGGCGTAAAAACACGCGGAACGGTAGTGCTTTCAATTCCCGCCGAACTGCACGTTAATTCCAACAAACCAAAGAGCGAGTACGCCATTCCGACGACCGTCAGAATTTCCGGCACGGGCCTCACAATTGGAGCAATCACGTTTCCGCGTGGCACAAATCGAAAGTTCCAGTTCTCAGAGAATCTGATCAATGTTTACGAAGGTACGATCTTCTTTCCGTTTACTGTAACGGTGCCTCGAAATTACAAGGCACGTTCGATAACGGTGAAGGCGGTCGTCCGATATCAGGCGTGTACCGATCAAGTCTGCTATCCGCCGAAAAGCAAAACTGTTGACATCACTGCCACGGTTAGATGATGACCTATGGCAGTTTGAATATCTTTGGCACAAACTCGACCGCGATCAGCTCGTTACGTCCGGCATTGGCCGAGTCGGGTCTATATGTGATCACGGCATTCACCGGCGGCAACAGGCTTCGGCACCCTAACTCCAGAATGCCGGCTTCGGATGCAAACGAATACAGCTCGAATCTTTTACCGATCGGCACCGAAAAGATCATCTGCTTTTCACCGCTCGTTGCAGTTAAGACGAATCGACCATCGCTGCAGGTAAGGTTTTCGGGAACGGCAATGACGCGGCGTTCGGCGGGTTCGGGCTGACGCAGCCTCATTTCGATGTTGCGGATCTGCGTTTCGCGCATTTCGCGTTCAAGATCTTTTTGTTCAGCCTCGGCGGCTTTTGCGTTTGCCGCCAGATCGCTTGGGCGCATTCCTTCGATAATGATCTGACGTTCAAGCGAAAGGTCATCCAATGTTTTAAGCCGGAAATATTCCGGTACGAACGCGACCGACAGCAGCATTCCGTCGCCGCCATTTGCGTTTTCAAACGGGCGATAGATCACAACGGCAAGCACTTTTTCCAGCGAAGCATCGCACCGAAACGTGAACGAATGCGTGCCGTTCAAAAGCACCTTGACGTGAAGGTCGTCAAAACCCTTGCCAATCAGGCGCACGGTTCCGGACTCACCTCGAAAGCGGTAACTTACCCCATTGTTCGAGCAGCCCAGCCTTTCGATGCGACCAACGTCTTGCCGTTCCGTTGGACCTGCACGCTCGATCAAACGATTCAGGTTGTTGATGTCGCGATTGAGTTCGATTCGAGCTACATCTCCGTCGGTAAGATCTTTCCGCTGGAGAAAGATCGGCTTTGCAAAACCCGCATTGCCAATATTGACTTTAAGAACGTCTGCTTCCGAACGTGCTGCGAGAAATGCATCTGCTGATCGCACAACCTGTTCGGCCTCCGATAACAAGTACCGATCTCTTGTTGATGTCAAGATATGAGTCGCCGCGCTGGCCGCCTCTTGCGGACGCTCAAGACGCAGCAGAAGCTGAGCGGCGATAAGACGATATTCCTGATTGCCGGGCTCGATCACTATCGCCTTTTTGATAGACCCCAAAGCCGCATTTGTCTCGTCACCGCTGACCAGCGAAACGAATGCAAGCAGCTTGTAGCTTTCGCAATGTTCGGGGTTGAGAGCGATCGCGCGATTCAGGAGCGTTCGCATTTTCGCGGCAGCTTCCAGTGGAAATTTGGATATCGTACCAACCTCGTCAGTGAATTCCCGACTGATCAAGAATGCAGAATAGAAATAAACCAGAAAGTTGCTTTCATCCGCTTGAAGCGCGGTATCAAACAAAGTCTTGGCCTCAGCAAATCTTCTCTGCGTCAACCGTATGAGACCCAAGGACGAGTTAGCCAGAGCGAGTTTCGGAGCGTTTGCCAATGCGGCATCGAGATAGTTTTCCGCCATCGAAAGGTCACGCATTCGATAAGCGAGATCGCCCAGATATGCGTTGATCTCAGGCTCAGAAAGGGACGAGAGTTTTGGGATGACATGGCTTGTTTCAGGAGAAATACTAAGAGGCCTTGAAGGCAGAGCTGATGCGGATAAAACATTCACAAAGCGAGCATTCAAGCTTTCCGCCGACAGTTCTGTCGCAGATCGATTCAATCCTGACATCGATACCTGTCCTGAGTCGCTCGTACCGATCAGATCGTGTACCAAGACCCACGCCTGAGCATAAAAAACCAGACGATCTTCGTTACTGCTCTGCTGAAGCGTAACGTCGTCTAACGCGAAGAACTTGTTCCAAGGGATAAGAGGGCGTCGCCGCAAAATTGCGATGTGTGATCTATGCGGCAATCCGAACTCTATGGTTCGTCCGTCCAAGGTTCGGAAACCCTGAAAATATTCGGCAAGCCCCTCATTCAGCCACGAAGGAATTTCCGTACCGGGAAAATTTCGCGCAAGTACATCGTGAATGTATTCATGAAAGACTGTCGCGATCTCGGCACCATCATCGGCCGCGGAAATGTAATTTACATCGTTGCCGGATTGAAAGAGGCCGCTGACAAGATCGTCAGGCGTTCCGTCCAACCGCTTCGGTTTGAACGGACGAAAGGAGGCGGTATCCCGAAAGATGACGACCCGCGTTTCAACAGTTGCTTGCTGCGACAGTCCGAGAGCCTTATGAACCGCCGAACGAAACTGCTCAAGACGTGTGGAAACGCCTCGAAGTCTTGCCGTTTCAGCGTTTCCTATTACGGAAAAGTGCTTTGTTTGACATTTATTCCATTGGCCGTGTACAGGCTTCGTTTGCGCGAATAGAGATCCGCAAGCGGCAAGCAAAGTCGTCAAAAAGCACAGCACACGAAATGTCATTGTGAATCCGGCGTTCATTCGATGTCGCACATCGTCGAAAGGTTGCGCATCGAGGCTTCACTTGAGCCCGATCACGGAAAGCAAACGGCCTGTTTTGCCATTCTTCTTTTTCTCAACGCGGTATGAAAAGAACAGGTCCGTACGCTCCATTGTACATAGCGAGGAAACGAAAACATTCGAAGGATCAAGTCCTGCATTTATCAGCATATCGCGGTTCGCAGCCTGAAGATCGACAAGGGCATGACCCGGTCGGGTTTCAGTGAAATATTTCTCGTTCGATTGAGCCTCGTTTACAAACGCATCAATGACCTCTTGCCCTATCTCATAATTTCGGCCGCAGGCGGCGGCTCCGATCGCGGCGATCATGTCTTGCGGCTTCGCGCCGTAAACACTCCCGAGTTTCTCAATCGCTCTTATCACAATCGACTTCGCGGTTCCTTTCCAACCGGAATGGATCGCTGCAAATGAGTGGGTTGTCGGATCACCGATCAGAATCGGGACGCAATCGGCAGTTTTTGCTCCGATCAAAATATTTGAAAGGTTGGAGACAAGTGCATCATATTTTTCTTCGCTATTCGCCGCGTCTTCATTTGTTCGAACGACCTTCACGCCGTCGCCGTGGACTTGCCAGAGTGTTGAGAGTCTATATTCGCCACCGAAAACATTCAAAAACCTGCGCCGATTTTCGTAGATATTCGCGGCAGAATCTTCATCAAACCCAGCGAGATTGAGATCATTCGAGGGAAACGGAGAGGCGCCGCCGAGTCGTGTAGAAAACCCGTTGGTAAATCCGGCGTCTTCAATCGGCTTGCAGATAAGCACCTTTACGCCGTCGCGTTCTCGCCAATAGAAGCCAGAATCTGCTAAAGTTTCATCTTCGCTGATGATAGTCTCGACAGGCATCGACATCGTTGAAGTTTATCGCATCGCCGAAACGATGGCGAGAACTCCGCGATTCACCGAACGCATTTTCACACCCGCCGAACGCGCCTACTGCGACGCAAAAGGTGCGGCGGCAGCCCAAAGCTACGCCGGTCGATTCGCCGCAAAAGAAGCGTTCTTAAAAGCTTTGAAAACCGGCTGGCGCGGAAAGATAACATGGCAGGACATCGAAATAGTCAATGATTCCGATGGAGTACCTTCATTGGTAGTTGCCGGAGAGGCTGCGAGGATTGTCGAAGATCTCGGCGTAACCAACACACATCTTTCAATTTCACATACGACTGAACACGCTACGGCCCATGTGATTTTTGAAACTCGATAGATTGATCAATGATCATTCTTAGAACCTTCCGCAAAGTTTCCGTGATAGATCTCCGAACCGGTCTCAACGAATTCTTTAGCCTTTGCAGACATACCCACGGCGAGAGCTTTTTCGGCTTCGATGTTTTGCGCGTTGGCGTAATCGCGAACGTCCTGGGTGATCTTCATCGAGCAGAAATGCGGCCCGCACATTGAACAAAAATGCGCAAGCTTGGCACCCTCGGCGGGAAGCGTTTCGTCGTGGAATTCTTTGGCTTTTTCCGGATCAAGGCCGAGGTTGAACTGGTCTTCCCAGCGGAACTCAAAGCGGGCTTTACTGAGCGCGTTGTCGCGGTACTGAGCGCCCGGATGTCCTTTCGCAAGATCGGCCGCGTGAGCGGCGAGCTTGTATGTGATGACGCCTTCTTTTACGTCTTGTTTGTTGGGCAGGCCGAGGTGTTCTTTGGGGGTGACGTAGCAAAGCATCGCCGTGCCGAACCATCCGATCATCGCCGCTCCGATGCCCGAAGTGATGTGATCGTAGCCCGGAGCAATGTCGGTCGTTAATGGCCCGAGGGTGTAAAACGGGGCCTCGCCGCATATTTCAAGCTGCTTGTCCATGTTCTCTTTGATCAGATGCATCGGCACATGGCCCGGCCCTTCGATCATAGTTTGGCAGTCCATTTCCCAGGCGATCTTGGTCAGCTCGCCGAGCGTGTCGAGCTCGGCAAACTGGGCCTCGTCGTTGGCATCCGCAATCGAACCCGGACGCAGTCCGTCGCCAAGCGAGAAAGCGACATCGTAGGTCCGCATGATCTCGCAAATCTCACGAAAGCGGGTGTAGAGAAAACTCTCTTCGTGATGAGCTAGGCACCACTTTGCCATGATCGAACCGCCGCGTGACACAATGCCGGTCGTGCGTTTCGCCGTCATTGGGATGTATGGCAATCGGACTCCGGCGTGAATGGTGAAATAATCGACGCCCTGCTCGGCCTGCTCGATCAGAGTGTCGCGGTAAATTTCCCAGGTCAGATCCTCGGCCTTGCCGTTCACCTTTTCCAGTGCCTGATAGATCGGAACCGTGCCAATTGGCACCGGTGAATTTCGAAGGATCCATTCGCGTGTCGCGTGGATGTTCTTCCCGGTCGAAAGATCCATCACCGTATCGGCTCCCCAAAGCGTCGACCAGCGCATTTTCTCGACCTCTTCCTCGATGCTTGACGCGACGGCCGAGTTGCCGATATTGGCATTGATCTTCACAAGGAAGTTACGCCCGATTATCATCGGCTCGCTTTCGGGATGATTGATGTTGTTTGGAATGATCGCCCGTCCGCGTGCAACTTCGTTGCGGACGAATTCCGGAGTTACATATTCGGGAATTGCTGCGCCGAAACTCTCGCCTTTGTGTCGGTGATTCAAAGATGAGCGGTCACTTTTTTCAGAGAGGCGGACAAGAGAGTCCGCATGCCTTTCACGGCCGAGGTTTTCTCGAATGGCGACGTACTCCATCTCAGACGTGATAATGCCTTTGCGGGCGTAGTGCATCTGCGTGACACAAACTCCGTCCAAGGCTCGCAATGGAGGCCGTTTTAAACCCGGAAATTCGTCAACGTCTGCCTTCCTCCCTTTCTCCCCTTCTCCCCAACTTCCTCTGTGCTCCTCAACGTCACCGCGTGCGACGATCCAGTCGCGTCGCAGAGCCGGAAGCCCATCGCGAACATCACACTTCTCTTCCGGATCGGTCCATGCGCCGCTTGTGTCATACACACGGACGGGCGGATTCTCTTGCAATGTTCCGTCAAAATCCTTCGACGGCGACAGCGCGATCTCCCGAAACGGCACGCGTAAATTATGTTTGTTTGCGTTGACTGTCGAGCCGTTGGTCTCGATGTAGACTTTTCGTGAGGCAGGCAGTTTTACCTGATCACTGTTCTTTTCTGATGGCTGCTGATTGCTGATTTCTGATTTCTGACTCATCGTTTTTCTCCCTTCGTCGGTATTATCCGCATCAGGTTTTTAGGGTCTCCCGACTAGTCGGGACTCTCAGCCCGTGATAAGGCTCCCCTGAAAACTTGCTTCAATAAATTCTAACTAAATACCTCGACTTTGCACATAGCAGTCGTTGTCCGTTTGGCCCGTTCAAGAAAATTGATGTGCAACTTTCCTAAATCAGAGCTATACTAACAAAAGATGTTTTACATCGTTGTTTCACTAGCCGCTTCACCAGACAAGGAATACGGGGATGTCAAAAAAAGTAATAGGAATCGCAGTCATCGCGGGATTAGATCTTGCATTTATCATTTTGATGCAAGGCCGTTGGGATTTTTCGGAAGTCTCACAACATATCGAGCCGACGGATCGATATGAGCGGTACTTGACGCAAAGACAATCGATGCCGGAATTGGAGATAAACGATCAGGCCGAAGAGCCCGAACGACTCGCAACGCCGTCCTCAACCGCCCGTATCGAGAGGCCAAGATCTGTTCGAAATGCGACGCATATTCCGAAGAAGCGAACGAAAAGATCTCGTCCGTCCGGCGAGCCGGCAGCAACTGCAAAATTTACGGATACGATCATTTATGTAAAGCGTTCGGAGCCGTTCGAATTTCAGCAGGTCAGTCTCATCGAGCCGCAGTTGCCAGCTTCTGAACCCGTTTTAGAAATTCAGCCTGAGCCGAAGAAAAAGTCGTTCTTCGCGCGCGCAGCCCCGATCATAAAAAAACCTTACGAGTGGGTAAAAGATCTAGCCGAAAAGCTCAAATAGATTTCCGATCAAAATCGGTACTGATATCTAAACGTCAGACTGCGTCCCGACCCGTCAATGCCCCAGCCGGGTGCCCGGTGACTTTTGTCGGCGATATTCTCAAAATCGACGGTGATTTGCTGCCGGTCGTTGATCTGATATCCGCCGCGAGCATTCAACAGTAAATATCCGGGAATTGCATTGAAAAGCGGGATCGCGGTGGTCGTGTCGGTTAGAAGCACGCCCGGAAGCATGCGGCTTTGAACCTGAGCAAGTGTCTCACCCGTAGCGACTAAAATTCCGCCCGCTGAACCACACTGTCCACTCGAACCGACGGTTGTGATTCCGCGAACGCATGCACCACGCCTAAAAAAGTTTTGTATTTGTCCTCGAGTTCGTGCACCGCCTGTTCTTCTGTCCGAAACGTCGAGCGTGGAAAGGCGGTCCTGACGGCCTGCGGCATTAGCGTAGCCTTCGATCCAGAATTTCTTGCCCTGCGGCTGATATCGAAGCCGAAGAAACGAAAGCTGCGGAGGGATGCCGCCGCCGCCGAGATTTGGCGGAAGGCCGGTTAGTTTGTCTTCCGCAAAAACATACGAATAGTTTCCCGCCGCCGTCCATGAATCGGCGATCCGATATTCAAAATCGAACTCGAACCCTTTCATCCGCGTGTCGCTGAAATTTGATTGAACGAGCACCGGCGTCGTCGAGATCGGGACAAAGACCGCACCGCTCGCAATTTGGGTTACGGGTTGACCCCCGAGTGTAAAACCGGACGTGATCGGCGGCAATATGAGCGTCTGCCTGACGATCGTGTCGCCGTAGTCGATGAAGAAGCCCGTCGCGTTAAAACTGAATCGTTTTTTCTTCAGACGGAGGCCGAAATCGAAATTGTTGCTGATCTCTGATCGAAGCGGCGTGACTTCGATCCCGGTTGAGACCGCAGTTGCGTCCGCAGTCGTTCCGATGGTCGCACCGAGGCCGAGCACCTCGGTCGTCGATACCTGGAAACCGACGCCGACCAGCCCGAGACCACCGAGACTTGTGATATTCGGCGAACGGAAACCGCGTGAGAAATTGAACGCGGCGTTGAGGCCGTCAACTATCGTAACCACCGCACCAATGCGCCCTGAGAAGTCATCAAACCTAGCCGAATCGTTCGGAAACAGCGGCTGGCCGCCAACGACGGGTGCGTCCGCGGCCTGCGCCTTGTATTGAGCGACGTTGTATCGCAGAGAACCCGAAATGCGAAGGCGGTTTGGTATCGCCTCAAAAACATCCTGTACATATATGCCCGTCAGGTCATAAGTCGATCCGTTCGGCACGCGCGGCCGCGAGAGTGTAACAACATTCGTCGCCGGATCGGTCGTAAATGACGGTGCCGAGACCTTGTCGTGATAGTGATCGGCTCCGACCAGAAAAGTGTTTCCTGCAAACTGTTTGTCGAGATAGAATCCGACGCCCCATGTTGTCGTCCGCTCGCGGTCGTTGGTGATCGATGCCAACGGATTGCCCTGTCCGCCCTGGTTGACACGCTCTTCGCGTTGGCTGTTATACGAAACATTCGCGGATAAATTATCGAAGAAACCGACGCCTTGCTTGTAGTAACGCAAGTAGCCGAAATCGAGCATCAGATTCCGCAGGTCGGCGATCAGATTTCCGTCACCGCCGAGAAGTTGATCGTATCGCTTCCCGCCGTCTTGTTGACTGCGAAGATATTTGAAGCTCAGATTCTGATCGTCGCGGATCGAGTAGTTCATCTGAATGCTCGCACCGTATTGCGTAAACGCAGTGTCCGGAAGCCGTTCGCTGCCTCTGATGTCTGACGGAAGCCCGAGAAAACGTGTGATCGCAGAATGGCTGTCCAGGCCGCTGCCCGGACGCAGCGTATTTATGCGTCGGCCAAAGAAGTTGCCGAGAATGCCGAATCGTTTCGTCCCATAACCCAATAGCGTGTTCCCGCCAAACGAGTTATCCGCACTGTTATACAGCGTGTTAAATTCGCCGTTCCACTCCGGCGAATCAAATCCGTAGCTCGGCTGTCGCGAAAGTAGCTGAATATTCCCGCCGAGGCCGTCCGAGCCATACTGACCCGTATTTGGGCTTCGCTGTATCTCAACCGTGCCGATGCCGGTGGGCTCATTGAGATTGAAAAAGGTATTTATCCCGCCGCGTTGCGTGGAATTGGTATATCGAATTCCATCAACGTAAACACCAACTTCCGTCAGCCCGCGAACAAGAACCGCGCCGATCGTCGGACTCGTCCGTTGGAGCGAAACGCCTGTTTCTTCATCCGCGACCTGCGCCATTACGTTCGTCGTGCGTTGGCGGATAGCGTAATCACCGATCACGTTTACCTGATACGGAATATTTATGCGCTCTTCGGCCATTCCTGTGTCCGCCGTAACGGAAACTTCTTCATTCAGTTGCCCGATCGACAAGACAAGATCCAGTTGGACGGGCCGAATTTCGCCGATGTTGACGGCAATGGTTTTCGGACTGAAATTCGCCCGCGAAGCCTTGATGACGTACGAACCGTCGATAAGCCCATTGAACGAGTATTTGCCTTGTGAATCGGTCGTGGTGGTGACAATTACGATCTGCTGGGCGGTCAGAACGCGGACCTCGGCGTTCGGAATTCCCGCACCGGTCGCGTCGGTAACAATGCCCGAAATATCAATATCACCGGAATGCTGCGCAACTGCGGCGATGGCAAAAATAGAAACGAAGAGGAGGGTTGAAATCAGTTTTGTCATATCTCAGATGAGTTAGGGAAACGTCCGCAGCAAAAATCGGCTATACTACGTCAAATCATTGTAAACGAAGTGCCGGGCGAATAGCGATGAGAGTTTTTTCGATTCTATTCTTGCTGATTGTTTCCATCGGTTCTAGCTGCGCCAACGCCGCTCCGACGGGTTTCGATCCTAACGACGTCTTCACAGCAGTCGAAGGCCAAGTGCGGTTTCGCGTCGAAACCGTTGCGACTGGTCTCGAAGTTCCATGGGGATTTGCATGGCTTCCGACCGGCGAGATGCTTGTGACGGAAAGGCCGGGCCGCGTGCGGCTGATAGTGGGCAATAAGTTGACGGCGGAGCCTGTCTTTACGGTTCCCGACGTTGAACCAAGCAGCGAAAGCGGCCTGATGGACATCTCGGTCCATCCCAATTTTTCAAAGAACAACTTCGTCTATCTCGCGTACAGCTACAACGCCGACGGCCGCCGCGTGAAGGTGATGCGTTACGTTTTTGCGGACGGCAAATTCAACGACCCGAAAGTAATTATCGACAATGTTCCCGGTGCGCCGAACCATGCGGGAATGCGTGCACGTTTCGGGCCGGATATGAAACTCTACGTCACGACCGGCGATTCCACGGATATGAAGCTGGCTCAGGACAACAACTCTTTGGCAGGCAAAACACTTCGCTTGAACGACGACGGCACGGTGCCGAAGGATAATCCATTTGTCGGCAAGGCCGGATATCGTCCCGAGATCTTTTCCACCGGACACCGCAACGCCCAAGGTTTAGCGTGGCAGCGTGGTTCGAGCCTGATGTTCCAGACCGAGCACGGCCCGAGCGGATTTGAGGGCAAGGGCGGAGGCGGCGACGAGGTGAACATCGTCGAACGCGGCAAGAATTACGGCTGGCCGGTCATCGCGCACCGCGAACAAAAGGCGGGTTACGTAACGCCGCTGCTCGAATATTCGCCCGCGTGTGCTCCCGCGAGCGGTACGTTTTACTACGGCGACAAATTCCCCGATCTGAAAGGCAGCTTCCTTTTCTCTTGCCTTCGCGGAGTCAGAATTGTCCGCGTCGCTCTCGGCGGTCGCGAAGTTTTGGGCCAGGAAAACCTGCTCGAAGGCAAGGTCGGCCGCATACGCGAGGTCGCCGAAGGCCCCGACGGATTCATCTACTTCTCAACCTCAAACCGCGACGGCCGCGGCACCCCAGCCATCGGCGACGACCGCATAATGCGCCTAGTTCCCGCACAATAACCAAAGTTTGTCCGCCGAGTGTCCGCTGGTTGTCCACGGGCTGTCCGCAGCGTGTCCGCAACGTGTCCGTAAACTGTTTAGGCGATGCAAAGTCTTGATTACATTGGCGTTACGCCCCCGTGTCGGTAGCCCGCACGCAGTAAGGGCTTGAACTAAATGTCGAAGTCCGCAGAAAGGCGTCGGGAATCGGCAACTCGTGTATGCGAAGTTCCGCCGCCCGCTAACGCAGGCTGTTCCGACAAGTTGTACACTGTGTCCAAAAACCCGGAATCCAACTCGCGCCTGCTTTCTGGGACGCTTTTACCGAAGCGAAATTCATTAATTTTCAAAGATCTGCCCACGCACAAAGCGCGTCCGCGTCAATTATCGCCCGTGTTTTCTTGTTTGGAAATAGCAATTGGCGCGATATGCAAGAATGGAACGATTTTCACGATCCGCATGCTCGTCAGAATGTTCGCAAAATAAGAGCGGCAACAACAACCCCATCGCCTCTAAAACTTCCGAGATTTGCCGCAAGCCATTGAAACAACGCAAAGACCGCGATCAATCCGATCAAAAGTTTCGCTATGCCGCTGGTGTTCATTCTGCTGATATAATAATCCAACTTTTATGAATGCAAACACCGGTGAGTGGCTGATAGTCCTGTTATTTTTCGTGTGCTTTTTTGGCTTCATCGCGGGCGAGGTTTGGTGGCTGAGCCGGAAACGCGGCGTCGAGGTCGGCAAGGCGGTCGGGTTTTCATTCGCGTCGAATATCTTTTGCATCACAGTCGGTTTTTTTGTTTCGATGGTCATCTTTTTCGTGATGCTCGCAATGGCGTGGGATGGCTCATTGCAGAATGTTAAAGGCGGTAACATGTCGATATGGGCGGCGATCATCGTCGCGGCCATTTTTCCAATAGTGGTCCTGACGCTTGCAAAGTTCTTGCTTCTGAAACTTTTTAGATTTGAGAATATCCAAGATCATTTGAAATACTCGGCCCTCGCTTCGCTTGTGTTTTTCTTCGCCGTTTCGGTCATTCCGTGTGCTGCGGTCTATCTACTTTTTTAGTAAACAATGGACATAATTGTCGGAACCGCCGGACACATCGACCACGGCAAGACCGCGCTCGTAAAGGCGTTGACCGGCACCGACACTGACCGTCTTCCCGAAGAAAAGAAACGCGGAATAACTATCGATCTTGGCTTCGCCGAAATGGAACACGGCGGCGTGCATTTCGGCTTTGTCGATGTGCCCGGCCACGAGCGTTTCGTAAAGAATATGCTCGCCGGGGCAAGCGGCATCGACATCGTCTTGCTTGTTATCGCAGCCGACGAAGGCGTGATGCCCCAGACGCGCGAACATTTTGACATATGTCGTTTACTCGGAGTGAGTAGTGGCATCGTCGTTCTCACAAAACGCGATCTTGTTGACGAAGAAATGCTCGACCTTGTGCGTCTCGACGCCGCCGAACTCGTCGCCGGATCTTTTTTGGAGAACGCTCCGGTGATTGCGGTGAGTGCGAAGAGTGGTGAGGGCATTAGCGAATTAAAAAATGAACTTGTCGTCTGTGCGAAGGATGGGGACAAAGCCACCCCGCTCGCAGATGCTGCGGCGGGGACCCCGGAGAGTGTCCCCGCTCCGAACCGTGTTCCTGTCTTGCCCATCGACCGTGTTTTTTCCAAGAAAGGATTTGGAACTGTTGTGACCGGAACTCTGATTTCGGGAACAATAACCGAGGGCGACGAACTCGATCTCTTACCCTTAGGCCGCATCCTTCGTGTACGCGGTCTGCAGACGCACGGAAACGCTGTAGCGACTGCTCATGCCGGACAGCGAACTGCGGTGAACCTTGCGGGCATAGACCGCGACGAAATAGAACGCGGAATGCAGCTTGCGGAAAAAGACGTACTTCGCACGACGGTGGCGGTTGACGCGAAGATCGATGTTTTGAAAGATGCAAAACGCGGACTGAAGTCTCGCCAACGTGTTCGCGTTCACATCGGAGCCGCCGAAGTGCTCGCACGGTTATCTATTTTAAATTCCGAGGGCGAGATCGACACTGGAGAGAACGATCTCGCACAACTTCGGTTTGAATCACCGATCGCCTGCGTCTTTGGTGAACGCTTTGTGATCCGCAGTTATTCGCCGCAGATGACCATCGCCGGCGGAGTTATTCTCGATCCGTTTGCCGAACGGCATCGGCGGAAGGAATTTGATGAAACTCGCGTGTTTCTGGAAAACGTCGAATCCGCCGGTAACGACGCCGACAAATTGATCGAATATTTTACGTTGCGAGGCGGCGAAAATGGGCTGCCGGAAAGCGAACTGCGAGCCATCACGGGCTGGACGCTGGAGCAAACAAGGCTGGCGATTTCGAAGAATGTAAGGAACATCGATGACATTGACGGACTGCTTATTTCCACGCATTCGCTGCACGCGATTAGCTCACGGATCGTCGCAGCCGTTGAAGCATTTCACTCATCACAACCGCTGTTGCCTGGCATCGGACGGGAACAACTGCGGGAACAAACTACAAACAATGTTCTCGAACCCATCTTTCGCCGTGCTCTCGCGCTTCTTGAGAACGAGAAGCGAATTGCAATTCAGCACGACATTGTGCGAAGCGCCGCTTTTTCCACATCACTCGCACCTGACGAGGAAGGTTTCAAAACAAGATTGCTTTCGATCTACCGAGCCGCAGAACTCGAAGTGCCGAAACTGGACGACGCCATCGCCGACGCGGTGAAGGCCGCAAATCTTCCGGCGGCAAAAGCCAAAGGTATTTTGAATCTCTTGATCAATTCCAAGGAACTCGTAAAGGTAACGGATGAGTTTTATTTCACTTCCGCAACGATAAACAAATTGACGGAGAAGATCCGCACTTCCGCCGAGAACGCCACCGACCGGTTTATCGATGTCGCCAAATTCAAGGAACTGGCCGGAGTTTCGCGAAAATATGCTATACCTTTGCTTGAGTACTTCGACCGCGAAAAAGTGACGGTTCGGCGCGGTGACAAACGGTACATAGTGTGATGCGCAAATTCCTGACAGCCCGCTGGGAAGACCTGATAATGGCCAACTACAGGGTCGATCCCGCTTTGCTCGCCGACCGCGTTCCGCCGGGAACCGAACTGGACCTGCACGACGGCAAATGCTTCGTCAGTTTGGTCGGGTTTATGTTCCTTGATACCCGCGTGCTGGATTTTCTGGTTCCCTTTCATGTGAATTTCGAAGAGGTGAATCTGCGGTTTTATGTCCGGCGGGAAACCGAGACGGAAGTTCGCCGCGGCGTTGTTTTCATCAAAGAGATCGTTCCGCGAACAGCGATCGCACAGTTCGCTCGAAGGCTTTTCGGTGAACCTTATGAACGCTGGAAGATGTCTAATTTTCGTGACGGCGAACACGTTCGATATTCGTGGGAAAAACAAGCCTGCTCGAATATACTGAGCGTCAAACGCGGTGAAAGTCAGGGCGTTCCGGCAGATGATTCGCACGGCTCGTTCATCATCGAGCATTACTGGGGATACACAAAACGCGGCGAAAACCGTACCGACGAATACAAGGTCGAACATCCGAAATGGGAATTGTTTGCGACAGAGAATCCGCACATCGGCGTCGATTTCGGTGCGACCTACGGCAAAGAATTTACGTTTCTCAACGACGTGAAACCATATTCAGTCGTGCTGGCAAAAGGCTCGGAGATCGCAGTTTACAAGGGCGAAACTATCAACTAATACCTGCCTAACTTATAACTGTTAGAATTGACATTCCTAACAGTTGATAGTTATTAGTTGTTAGTTAATAGTTAGTTCTATGGCAATAATCGGCATCGTTGCAATCGCAAAGAATTTCGCTATTGGCAAAGACGGCAGGCTGCCGTGGCACTATTCGGCGGACTTGAAGCATTTTAAGGAAACGACGACCGGCCAGGCGGTCGTGATGGGGTCGAACACTTTCCGTTCGATCGGCAAACCGCTGCCGAATCGGCTTAACATCGTTCTAAGCCGTTCGGCGCAGATCGACACTGCCGCCGACCTGATCTTCCTGCGAAGCGAGCGTGAATCGATCGACGTTGCCAAATATCTCAAATGCGATCTTTTCGTTATCGGCGGAGCGAAAACGTATGCCGAGTTCGCTCCGTTGATCGACGCCTGGATCGTCACGCATATTCCCATCGATGTCGAAGGTGCCGATGTATTTATGCCGAACGATTTCCTCGATGGCTATTCTTCCGTAGAGACGCGCGAGATCGGCGACGGGCTTCGCGTCGAAACATTTCGCCGCTGAGCGAAATTGGTATAGAATCTGCGCAAAAATGATGAGGAGCAAACCGATATGATGGGTGGAAGATCTTGGGACGAATGGATCGAGGAATATTCGCATAGCCACGAGAATAAGATCAACCGGTTGACGCACAGTTTCGGCATTCCGATGATCGGGTTGTCGATATTGATGATCCCGTTTTGCTTTTTCGTCAGCAACCTTTGGATTGTCGCGGTCGGCCTTTTCGTCGTCGGCTGGTTGCTCCAATTCATCGGCCACTATTTCGAAGGAAAACCGCCGGAATTTATGAAAGATTATCGTTTTCTTTTTGTCGGCCTGCGATGGTGGTTTAAGAAAGTGATCGGAGTTGGCAGTATGCCCGCGGACAAACTGAAAACTGAAAAGTAAGACTTGAAAGCTCTTTTGAAAATCAGCTTATAGCTGTGGGCTGACAGCTGTTAGCTATTTTTTTTCCACTTTAGATTGTCACAACAATTCATCTTAGGTTTGGATATCGGCTCGTCGAGCGTTCGCGGAGCGTTGTTTGACGCGTCCGGGCTAATGCTGCCGACGACTCTGTTTAATATAGAGCATTCGATTCTCACCACCGAAGACGGCGGCGCAGAGATCGATGCGGAAAAGGCCTTCAAGCAGGTTGTGGCTGTTGTAGATGGAGTACTTGAGTATTCGACAACGCTGAAAGGCGACATAACGCATATTGCGTCGTGTTCGTTCTGGCACAGCCTTATGGGTGCCGATGAAAAAGGAAGACCGACAACGAAAGTCCTAACCTGGGCTGACACCCGAAGCAGAAAATACACCGACGTGCTTCGAAAACGCTTCGATGAGACTGCGGTTCACAACCGAACCGGCGCTCGGTTTCATTCGAGCTTCTGGCCCGCGAAACTGCTTTGGCTAAAAGGCGGAGACCCAAGCCGTAGCGAGGGTGCCGCTTCTACCGCAAAATGGCTGTCATTCATCGACTACGTAAATCTAAAGCTTTCCGACAACGCGACAACAAGCGTGTCTATGGCATCAGGAACCGGCATTTTCGATATCCGAAAATGTGCTTGGGACGACGAACTGCTTCGGTATTTGAAAGTAAAAACCTCGTCGCTTCCGGAGATAGCTTCTACCGATGACGAGACCTTCGCATTATCCCAGAAATGGAAAAAACGGTGGCCGCGCCTCGCGGACGCGAAATGGTGTCCGGCAATCGCCGATGGTGCGGCAAACAATGTCGGCAGCGGATGCACAGAAAGATCCCAAGCTGCATTGATGATCGGCACATCCGGTGCGATGCGTGTAGCTTACAAAGGCGAGCCGCCAAACGAAATTCCATCGGGTCTTTTTTGTTATGGCATTGACCGCGAACGCGTGGTTTTGGGCGGAGCTTTGAGCGACGGCGGCGGGCTTTATGCCTGGCTGAAGAAAACCTTGCGGACCGACCTTTCCGACGACGACATCGGCAAAGAGATGTCTCGTCGCGGTGCCGATGCTCACGGCCTGACGTTCATGCCGTTTTTCGCGGGTGAACGCAGCACCGGTTATAACGAAAATGCGTTCGGCTCGATCACAGGTTTGAATGCCTCGCACGACGCCATCGACATTCTCCAAGCCGCGATGGAATCCGTTGCGTACCGTTTCGCCGCGATCTTCGATCAGCTCAAGCGTGTCGCCAAGATCGACGAAATTGTTGCCTCCGGCGGCGCCGTCGAAAATTCTCCGGTCTGGACGCAGATGTTAGCCGACGTTCTTGGCCGCGATCTAACAGTCTCAAACGAGCCGGAAGCATCAATGCGCGGCGCAGTTTTGCTTGCGCTCGAAAGTCTTGGCAAAATAGAAATAATCGAAGGCAAAACGACCTCAACAGCACTGACGAAATTTCATCCGAAATGCCGCGAGATCTATAAGAAAGCACGGAAAAGACACGCAAAATACTACGAGCAGATTTCGAAAATAAACCAATGAGCACCGCAGCAACAATAGCCAAACAGACCGACATCGACACACTTTGTATAAACACGATCCGCACGCTTTCGCTTGATGCGGTGCAAAAGGCGAATTCGGGCCATCCGGGTTTGCCGCTTGGTATGGCACCGGCGGCGTATGTCTTGTGGACAAAATTCCTGCGGCACAACCCGAAAAATCCGAAGTGGTTCAACCGTGATCGGTTTCTTCTGAGTGCCGGACACGGCTCGATGCTTTTATATTCGCTGCTGCATTTGACGGGCTACGATCTTTCGCTCGAGGAGATAAAAAATTTCCGTCAGCTTCATTCAAAAACGCCGGGGCATCCTGAGAATATTTTGACGCCCGGCGTTGAGATAACAACGGGTCCGCTTGGACAAGGATTTGCGAACGGCGTCGGGATGGGTATCGCACAGAAGCACCTCGAAGCGATGTTCAACCGCAAGGGCCACAACGTCATCGACCATTTCATTTACTGCATCTGTTCGGACGGTGATCTGATGGAAGGCGTCAGCTACGAATCCGCATCGCTTGCCGGACACCTCGGGCTGGACAATCTTATTTATCTATACGACGACAACCAGATAACCATAGACGGGCCAACGTCGCTTGCGTTCTCGGAAGATGTCACAAAGCGGTTCGAGGCTTGCGGCTGGGAAGTAAGCGTAGTCGAGGATGGAAACGACATCGAAGCGATCGAGAATGCGATCGCGGGGGCTCGGCAGTCAAAAGGCAAACCGAAACTTATCCGTATTAAAACCATCATTGGTTTTGGAATGCCGAAACAAGGAACGAGCAAGGCACACTCGGATGCTCCCGGGCCGGACGCTGTAAAAGAAACAAAACGAAATCTTGATTGGCCCGAAAACAAGAGTTTTTACATTCCGAAGGAAGTGCTTTCGCATTTTCGCGCGGCGGTAAAGAACGGAGCAAAAGCCGAAAAGGACTGGAACGCATTTGTTAGGGCATATGAAAAGGCGTTTCCCGATCTCGGAAAAACGCTTCGGGAAACTCGTACAGGAAAGTTGCCCGACGGCTGGGAAAATTCGCTGCCAAAATTTGATGGTGTTGAAGCAAAAGCGACACGCGCATACAGCGGAGATGTGATCAACGCCATCGCTGACAAAATTCCGCAGCTTATCGGCGGTTCGGGCGACCTCACGCCCTCGAACAATACCTACATTAAATCGTCGTCGAATTTTGAAGCCGGCCGCTATGCGAATCGCAATATACATTTCGGCATCCGCGAACACGCAATGGGTTCGACGATGAACGGCATGGCCTTGTACGGGAGCGTGATTCCGTTCGGCGGCACGTTTCAGACGTTTTCCGATTACATGCGTCCAGCGATTCGTCTTGCTGCTCTTTCGCATATTCAGGTGCTCTATGTTTTCACCCACGATTCTATTGGCCTCGGTGAAGACGGTCCGACCCATCAATCAGTCGAGCATCTCGCGGCGTTGCGTGCGATACCGAATCTCGCCGTCATCCGCCCATGCGACGCTCACGAAACCCGCGAAGCGTGGCGTGCAGCTCTAAACCGTGATAATGGTCCGACGGCATTCGCATTCTCACGACAGAAAGTTGCGTTGATCGACCGCAAGAAATTCGCCAATGCTAACGGACTTCATAAAGGCGCATACGTTCTTGCAGAAGCCGAAACAAAAGCGGGCAAAGCTGCGAAACCAAAAATCATTCTCATCGCCACCGGCTCCGAGGTCGGCCTCGCAATGGAAGCCCGGGAAAAATTGCAAAAAGCGGGAACGCCAACCCGCGTCGTCTCGATGCCCTGCTGGGAATTCTTCGACGCTCAATCCGCGAAATACCGCGAATCCGTTCTGCCTTCGAACGTAAAAGCCCGCCTCGCCATCGAGGCCGGCGTTTCGCTCGGTTGGGCAAAATACACCGGCGACAAAGGCGACACGCTCACCGTCGATAAATTCGGCGCATCGGCCCCGGCGGAAGACGTGTTTCGTGATTATGGTTTCACGGTTGAGAACGTGATCAAGAAAGCTAAGAGATTATTGTCATAAGACTGCGGATCCAAGATTGAAATGAATATCTTACTGAACGACTTACTCAATCTCGAAGATCTCACGAACACAAAAATACGATTCGTAAAAGCGAGCGGTTCGACCGATCCTATTGACCTCTTTAAGGAGAACAAGGGTGAGCTTTTGCGTTGGCAGTTTTGGAATTACTCCAAGAATAAGTCATTTTATGAGGGCCAAGTTGCGATTGGCCTAGTAAAAATAGATGAGGAAAAATGGCTGCTCTTTGACATAAGTCTTGTTACGAAGGATTTGAACGCTTTTGAATCCGTCGGATACGAATTCGAGACGTTGACGCAATACGAGAAGTATTTTGGCCGAGTAATTGTCGAGTTTAAGAACCGGTCGCAGCAGATGGTGAGGAGAGCCGAAAGCGTCATTGATCATTGCGTCGTTCGTCAGATATTAGAAGACTCCTTTGACGATGATATTTTCCCCGGATATGAAAACGTAAACTTGTCTTGGTTTGATTTAAAAAGAGTTTTGACCAAGAGTGTATGGAAAACAGCTTTGGAAAACCAGAAAGGCGTTTATCTAATAACCGATAAATCCAATGGGAAAAAGTATGTGGGTTCCGCGTATGGAACTAATATGATTTACGGCCGATGGGCCTCGTATGTAACGTGCGGTCATGGCGGAAATGTAGAATTGAAGAACCTGGATTTTAATTACATAAAAGAGAATTTTCACTATTCAATTCTCGATATTCATAAATCCACGATCGAAGATAAGGTAATCATACACAGAGAAAACTGGTGGAAGAATACACTCATGACAAGGCCTCCGTTTGGATACAATAAGAACTAAAAGGTATTGACTTACACATTGCTGTGTGTAAGCATCTACACATGGCGACGAACCTTGCAATTGACGATCAGCTCATCGAAGCGGCGCGTAAGATCGGTGGTCATCGAACTAAGAAAGCCACTGTCACCGAAGCTCTTGTGGAATACATTCAGCGCCGCAAACAGGCAAAGATAGTTGGGATTTTTGGCAAGATCGAGTTCGATCCGGAATACGATTACAAGAAGCAGCGGCGGCGGGTATGAGTGTCTTGGTTGATACGTCGGTATGGTCACTGGCACTCAGAAGAACCAACGCGGCCCATCCATCGCAGTCCGTACTCGAACGTTTGATTTTGGACGGGCGGGTCGCTATCATCGGTCCGATCCGCCAGGAGATCCTTTCCGGTGTAAAGGTCGCGACTCAGTTCAGCCAGTTACGTACCCAACTAAAAGCGTTTCCTGATACAGTGCTGACAACTGAGGATTTTGAGGAGGCGGCTGGCTTCTTTAACAGTTGCCGCACTCGCGGAATTCAAGGATCCAACACGGATTTTCTTATTTGCGCCGTTGCCGTGCGCGGCAAAATGTCAATTCTGACGATGGACGGTGATTTCCAGCATTACGCCAAAGTCTTGCCGATTACACTACATCAACAAAAATGAACATTTTAGAGATCAAGACACCATCTCTATTGCTCGACATTGAACGAGTTCGAAAGAATGCCGCTCGCGTTAGCGAAAAGGCGAGGCTGAACGGCGTCCGGCTTCGGCCGCATATCAAGACGCATAAGTGCGTCGAGGTTGCGATGATGCAGACCGAGGGGCACGACGGGGCGATAACGGTTTCGACGCTGGCGGAGGCGCGTGCGTTTTCGAGATATGGTTTCGCGGACATCACCTACGCCGTTCCTGTCGAACGCGGCAAGTTTTCCGACGCAGTTGAAATATTAAAAGGCGGCGTGAAGCTGAATCTTCTGACCGACGATGCGGAAACGGTAAAGGCTCTCGACGAGGCTGCGGGAAAGGCAGGAGTTAGGTTTGATGTGTTCGTTAAGATCGACTGCGGCACGCATCGCGTGGGCGTCGAACCTGATACAGCCGAGGCTGTTGAAATTCCGCGACTGCTCACGGACGCGGCGAATCTGAGTTTCGCCGGCATTCTCACGCACGCCGGACATTCTTATGACGTAAAAACGACTGACAATATTTTGAAAGTTGCTCGTCATGAACGCGATGTGATGGTCGCTCTTGCCGAAAAGCTTAGTGCTGACGGCATCGAAGTTCCGACGGTCAGCATCGGCTCGACGCCGACCATCAGCACGGTCGATCATCTCGACGGCATCGACGAGATCCGTCCCGGCAACTATATCTTCTTTGATAACTATCAGGCGACGCTTGGCAGTTGTTCGTTCGAAGATACGGCGTTGACCGTGCTCGCGGCGGTGATCCATAAAGACAGAACGCGAAATCGTCTGGTCGTCGATGCGGGTGCAATTGCTCTTTCAAAAGACCGCGGTCCGGTTGGTATAGATCCAAGTTGCGGCTACGGTCGCGTCCTCGATCTTGAGGGCAGCGAGACCGGAATGCGTGTCACATCCCTGTCGCAGGAACACGGCGAGATCGATGCCGCCGAAATGTTCGATCAATTCAAAGTCGGAGATCGCGTTCGAATTCTTGCAAATCATTCGTGCCTGACCGCCGCACAGCACACGCATTACAACGTCATCGAAAACGGCAAGATCGTCGATCAGTGGGAAATACATAGAGGCTGGTAAATATGTTGAAAGAGATACTTCTTGACGAATTCGCGGTTTGCTATGACACGAACGGCTGGTTCGTTTCGGTTCGCAAAGCTATCGAAGATGTTACGGCGGAACAGGCAGCGTGGAAGCCGGACGGCACCGACAACACCATTTGGGAATCGCTGGCGCATCTGACCTATTACAACGACGCGTATCTGCAGCGTTTCAAAGGCATTGACTACGAATACACCAAGGCCGACAACGACGAAACCTTCGAAATGCCGGAAGCTCCGACCGACGCAGATTGGAAAACAGAGGTCGATAAATTCGACGCCGTTATGGCGGAATGGCGTCAGCTTCTCAACGCCTCAGACGACGCAAAACTCACGTCGCTCGTCCCAAACAAGGACGGCACAAAGTGGGTCGAGCTGATCTCACTGATAAACACCCACAACGCATATCACGGCGGACAGATCTTGCTGCTCAGAAAACTGCAAGGTGCGTGGAACACTGAAAAAGGCGTTTCTTAGAATAGGTTTCTTACTTGTTTCAGCAATCGGCCTTCCAGACCTTTTTGCAAATCGGTGCCTCCGGACAGATCCGTATTGCCAACCAGGATCGACGCGGATTTTCCTTTCGGGTCAACATCAATATAACTAAAGAATCCGTTTTGATGGCCGCTGTGGCCGATAAGTGAGCGTTCGTTCGCCTCGGTGACGAAAAATATGAGCCCGATCCTCGATTGTCCGGGCGGATTGCCATCAGCACCGGAACCTGCATCGAGCCCCGGCTTCCACATTTCCTCAAGTGAAGATCGCTTCAAGACGCCATCGTAAAGAATCCGGTCGCTACCGCTCCCGGTTCCGGTCAAGAAATTCAGATACTTGACCATGTCGGAGACCGGCGAATTGAGGCCGCCGTTTGAGACGGTGATCCCGGTGTTTGCGTCGAAGCGGCCTTCGGTGCGTTTGCCGTTTTGGATTGTGTAGGAATGCGAGCGATGTTTTAAAAGATGGTACGGCGTCGCGTCGAAATAGCTTCGGTGCATCTCTAGCGGCTTGAAAATGTTCTTGTCGATATAAACTTCGTAATCGTCGCCGGTAAGCTTTTCGATGATTCGCCCGAGGAAGATTATCCCGGGATTCGAGTAGCTGAACTTGCTTCCCGGTTTGAACAGTATCTCTGTGAACGGAAACATCGCGACGAGCTGCGAATATTCGGTCGGCTCAAACGGTTCCCATTCCTGCCCGCGATCCCACGGCCATGTCGAACCGCGAAAGCCGGCAGAATGCGTTATCAAATGGCGGATAGTGATCTCGTCCGTTGAGCCAAATTTGTTATGGACCTCGCGAAGCTCGGGCAGGTATTTCGTCACCGGATCGTCGAGTTTCAGCAAACCCCGGTCGCGAAGCTGCATTATCGCAATGCCCGTAAACGGCTTAGTATTTGACGCCCAATGATAGATCGTGTCGGCATCGACCGGTTGGTTTTTTGCAAGATTTGCCGAGCCATAGTGAACCTCGGAAAGAGCCTTGCCGTCTTTGAGAAAAATAAAACTGCTGCCGACGATTCCAGAGTCGCGAAGCTCCTTGCGGTATAGATCGCCAAAATCGGAAAACTTCGTTGAATCAGTTGCGGTCTGGGCGTTCATAAGGGTCGATGCAAGCAGAATAAGTACGATTATTTTTAACAAGGTCATAATACCGAACGGCTTGTCCGTAATAACGAATAGTGGATAACGAAAAACGAATAGCTGAATTGCGTGCGATTGTAGCACAAGCCCTCCGTGGATTCGGCACACTCCCTACCGGTCGTGTTTCCGCCTGTTGTATTATGTATTCAATGAGTGTTTACGAAGGATTAAATGACAGCCAGCGGTTTGCGTGCCGCGTGATCGCCGATCATGCACGGGCGACATCGTTCGCCATTGCCGACGGTATTTTACCCGGGAACGAAGGCCGCAATTATGTGCTCCGCAAGATTATGCGGCGTGCCATCTATCACGGCCGTGAGCATTTGAACTTAAACGATGCATTTTTCTACAAGGTATGCGATCAGGTCGTCGATCAAATGCGCGGTGCCTATCCCGAACTGGAAACACAGCGTGAATTCATCGGCAAAATGGTTCGGCTTGAAGAACAGCGATTCGGAAATACCCTGTCCGTCGGCCTCGAAAGATTGAAGGCATGGGTTGACGAAAACTTGCCGGTTCCTTTCGATGGGTTTGCTCTTCAGTACGAGATGAGCAGTTTTGCCAAGTTTTACGACACTTATGGAATTCCGTCGGATCTGGTTTACGTCGTGATCGAGGATCGCATTGCAGAGATAAATCGCATGCGTTCTGAAGGTTCGCGGATAGATTCGATCGATCCTGAGGAATTTGCTAAGGGCTTTGAACAGGCAGTTAAGATATTGCAAAGCCAGAGCGGCATTGGCAAAACCGAACGCAAATCTGAGATCAGTCCGCTATACGCAGAACTGATAGGAAAGGTCGGGGCAAATAAGTTCCATGGGTACGACGCAACACAGATCGGCGATGCAAAGGTCGTCGCGGTTCTTAATGGCGATAAACAGATCGACGAACTCGGCGAAGGTTCGCAGGGAAGCGTCGTTTTGGACAATACGCCTTTCTATGCGGAATCCGGCGGGCAGGTTGGCGACACCGGCGTTATCGTGAGCGGGACGCTCACGGCTCCAGTCGCGGACACATATTCGCCGGTTGCGGGACTGATCATTCACAAGGTCACGGTCGAAAAAGGGACGATCAAGGTTGGTGATCTGGTGAACGCTTCCGTCGATGTCGAAAAACGCGATGCGACGAGGCGGAATCATACGGCGACGCATCTTGTTCACGCGGCTTTGAAGGAAGTTTTGGGTTCGCATGTGAAGCAGGCGGGTTCGGTCGTCGCGCCGAATTATCTGCGGTTCGACTTTGCGCATTATCAACCGATGTCTGCGGCTGAGATCCAGGAAGTAGAGGATCTGGTGAACCGCGAAATACTTAAGAATGAACCGGTTACGACCGATATGATGGCGATCGAGGATGCGATGCGTTCCGGCGCTGTTGCGATGTTCGGAGAGAAATACGGGAGCGAAGTTCGTGTGCTCAGTGTCGGCGACGGCATATTTTCAAAAGAGCTTTGCGGCGGCACACATGTTCGCGCGACGGGCGATATTGGCTCGTTCAAGATCACTTCGGATGAGGCTATCGCATCCGGCGTTCGGCGCATCAGAGCGATCACGGGCTTTGACGCTTTCGAGCGTTTCCGCGAGGATGAGCGGCTTATCGACCGCAGCCTGAACGAACTGAATACGCAGCGTGACAATCTGCCGAACGCGATCGCTAAGCTGCAGGAAGAAGTAAAACGGACGCGGAAAGAGATCGACGATCTTAAACTGAAGATCGCAACCGGAGCCATCGGCGGAGCGTCTTCAAATGGGGACGAGGCACGCGCGGTTGCGGGAATACAGGTTCTCGGTAAGATCGTTGACGGTCTCGACGCAAACGGTGCTCGTCAGCTTTCCGATACTTTGCTTGCACGCTTGAAAACAGGCATCGTCGTTCTTGGCCGCAGCGAAGACGGCAAAGCGAGCATTATTGTTCGCGTTTCGGGCGACCTTACGGACAAGGTCAAGGCCGGGAACGTCGTAAAAGAGATAGTCGGAATAGTCGGCGGCAAAGGCGGCGGCCGCCCGGACATGGCCGAGGGCGGCGGCCCGGATGGCTCAAAATTGGGCGAAGCCGTCGAGGCCGCATACAAAGTAATTGAAACTTTTGCAGGTAGTTGACTCGTTTAGTTAATTGGTCAGCAGTTCTTTGAGCACCGCACGAACACGCAACTTTTCTTGTCATACCAGCGTGAACTGCGGTGTTTCATTTTTACGGGAGAAGTGTCACTTGAGATGTCGGCGGTGATCAGCAAACAATTCGGTCGTTACGAGATCCGCTCAAAGCTGGGCGAGGGCGGCATGGGCGAGGTTTACTCGGCCCACGACGCCGAACTTGGCCGGACCGTTGCGATCAAACTTCTTCCGGGCGAGTTTAGCTCAGACCATGATCGTAAATCGCGATTTAAGCAGGAAGCCCGCGTCGTTTCCGCGCTGAACCATCCGAACATAATTACGATCTACGAGATCGGCGAAAACGAACACGGCAGTTTCCTCGCAACCGAATTTATCGAAGGCAAAACGCTACGCGATACGATCAAGAATGAATCGCTTTCACTGCCGCGCATCTTGAAGATCGTCGAGCAGGTTGCTAACGGACTGGTCGCGGCACACAAGGCGAAGATCGTTCACCGCGACGTAAAGCCTGAGAACATTATGGTCCGCAGCGACGGGATTGTGAAGGTGCTGGATTTTGGTCTGGCGAAACCGGCGATCCAGAATAACGACGATCCCGAATTGAACAAAACAATTCCAGGAACGGTAATGGGCAGTGCCCGTTATATGTCGCCGGAACAGGCTCGCGGGCTTGCGGTCGATGAACGCACCGACATCTGGAGCCTTGGCGTCGTGCTGTACGAGATGCTCGTCGGCAACGCACCGTTCACCGGGGAAACCACTGCCGACACCATCGCGTCGGTCATCTATAAAGAGCCCGCACCGCTGAATGAGGCCGCACCCAGTCTGCCGGAAGAACTTCACCGCATTGTCCGCCGTGCGCTTCAAAAAGACCGCGACGAGCGTTATCAGAATGTGAAGGACTTTGCTCTCGATCTAAAAAATCTCGTTCACGAGGTCGAGCATTCAAACAGCGGTGAACGCAGCAGCGGGCATACCACATCGTCGCCGCAGTTCAGTGAAAACCCGACGATCATTCACAAAACGATCAGCGGAAATCATCCAACGAATCAAACGGCCGTAATGGGTGCGTCCGGTTACAACTCGGCGATAACGCCTGAGCGTAGATCGGGTTTGAAGACGGCCCTGGCCGCTGCGGGTGCCGCGATACTTCTCGCCGCGATCGGGATCGGCGCATACAGTTGGCTGAGCAAAGAGACGCCGTTGGCCGCCGAGGCATTTCGCAGGCCGCAGATCACGCGTCTCAATTCCGATGGCAAGGTGAACTCGCCCGCGATCTCGCCAGACGGAAAATACGTTGCGTACGTCAGCGGCGAAGTTGGAAACCGCAGCCTTGTCGTTCGCCAGATCTCAACGGATAGTGCGATCACAGTCGTGCCGGCCACTAATCTCAATCTCCATTCGGTGTCTTTTTCACCCGAGGGCGACTTTGTTTACTACTGCCAGACACGCAGCGATTTTTCTGTTAACACATTGTTTCTGGTGCCGACGCTTGGCGGCACGCCCCGAAAACTTATCGAAGATGTTGACAGCTCCGTTACGTTTTCGCCCGATGGAAAACAGTTCGCGTTTGTGCGCTTCGTTTCTTCATCGACTGAGAGTCTTGTGTTCACCGTGAACGCCGCAAACCTTGAAACCAAACAGATCTTTACAACGAAAGGTACTGATGTTGATTTTCTTACCACAAAGCCTGCGTGGTCACCGGACGGCAGAACGATCCTGCTTGCGGGCGGCAAACGCGAGGGCGGAACCGCCGCAAATATGTCGATCATCGAGATCGCAGTCGCCGACGGCACTCTGACAAAACTTGCCGCAGGTAATTATTTCACCGTCGGAAATTTTACATGGTTTTCGGATGGTTCCGGCTTCATTTTTGCGGGGCGTGAATCGCAAACCGAGCCGGTACAGATATTTCAAACGTCGTATCCAAGCGTCGATGTTCGTCAGGTGACGAATGATTTTAACGATTATGCCGAGGTCGGTTTGTCCGGTGACGGAAAGACCATCGTGACCCTAAAAGGCGAGACGATGTCATCGATGTGGCGGATGTCGGCGGACGGCAAGAACCCGCAGCAATTGAGCAACGACAATCGGAACCTGGAAGGAAATTGGGGCCTGCTCACCTTAAAAGACGGCAACGTAGTTTACAGCCGCACGGAAGCCAAGAAGACCGAACTTTGGATCTCAGACCCCGAAGGAAAGGATCCGCGAAGACTGTTTGCCGAAAATGGTTACCCGGCGTCGCCCGTTCTTTCGCCCGACGGAAATACGATCGTCTTTCACCTTCAGCGTGACAGGTCTTCTACCATCTGGCGTATCAATTCAGACGGTTCCGGCGCCGTCGCACTTACCGCGGCAGATGGTACTTTCGGCGATTTCAATCCGCAAATAACGGCCGACGGCGGCACCGTTATCTTTCAAAGAGCGGTACTAAAGGACGATCGTGTTTCGATGATGAAGATGCCCATCGGCGGTGGTGCAGCCGAGACCTTTTTCAATGAGCCGGACTGGAATGTTTTCGGCCCGCGGATCTCACCCAACGGCAAGCTGATGGCGTTCTCCACATACAACGTGAATACATGGGAAAAGAAACTGCGCATCGCATCGCTCGATGGAAACCGTTTTGGAAAGATCGAACGCGAACTTGAATTCAATCTCATCGGCCAGGTGACGTGGTCACCAGACAGCAATTCGCTGACAGTGACCAGCAGCCGCAGCGGAATGCAGAACATTTGGCGAATGCCGCTCGACGGCGGTGCGATGACTCAACTGTCGGACTTCAAGACCGGCCGGATACTGAATATAGCGTGGACCGCAGATGGTAAGAATCTAATAGTCGTGCGAGCAAACACGAATAACGATCTCATACTCGTTCGAGATGCCGGCCGCAACGCGGAACGCGAGAATCTGACCGCCAAGAAGATCTATATCAACGGCCGCTGGCCGCTTTCCTAGACCGAAGCAGCGACCCTAGCGACTGAGGCAACAAGTCTTTCAATCTCTTCCTGCGTCGTGTAACACGAGCCGCCCGCCCGAACCAAGCCCTGTTCCCTGACACCTAATCTTTCGACAACAGTTGCCGCGTAAAAGTCGCCGCTCGAAAGGAATAATCCGTCTTGAACGAGTTCCTTTGCGACCAGTTTTGACGGAATATCTTTGACCGTAAACGACACCAGCGACGTGCGTTCGCGGTCGATCCGCGGACCATATACACGGACGCCTTCTATTGAAGAGAGTCCTTCGTAAAGTGTTTTAGTTAACGCAGCGTCGTGTTCGTGCAGAAGCGAAAAGGCGTGGGTTAACTTTTCCCGTCTTGAAGTTCCGGCACCAAGTTTTGCGATGAATTCAACAGCGGCACCGGCACCCACGATCGACTCGTGACTTTGTGTTCCTGTTTCCATCCGCTCAGGTGATTCATCTGGTGCGGGTCGCAGTTTTGGAAAATCGATCTCATCAAGCAACTCTCGTCGTCCATACATTATTCCGATATGCGGCCCGTAAAATTTATACGCCGAACACGCCAGAAAATCGCAGCCTATCTCTTTCACGTCGATAGGGCGATGGGGTGCGAAGTGAACGGCATCAACGAATGACAAGGCTCCCGCCTGACGGGCAAGATCGACAAAATACTTCACGTCGTTGATCGTTCCGACCGCATTCGATGCTGCGCCGATCGCAACTAGTTTGGTTCTTTCGTTCAACAGTTCGGGAAACTTTTCCGTCTCAAGCTGGCATGTTTCCGTATTCATCGGCAGTGTTCGGATCACGACGCCGCGTTCCTTCTCGAGCGAACGCCACGTGTCAACATTCCCGTGATGGTCGAGTTCGGTAACGATGATCTCGTCGCCCGCTGCGAACTGCCTACCAAGTGCCCGGGCAAGGTGAAACGTCAGTGAGGTCATGTTCTGGCCGAAGACGATCTCAGACGCATCAGCATTGAAAAGATCGGCAAACGCTGCACGGGCATCGTCGATCATCGCGTCGGTCTCGTCGCTCGTCGGGTAGCCCCAATGCGTGTTCGCGTTATGGTTGTAAAGATAGTCGTTCATCGCTTCAACGACCGAGCGGGGAACCTGAGTTCCGCCGGGGCCGTCGAAATACACGACGGGAAAACCGTTGTGAGTGCGCTCGAGAGCGGGAAACTGAGCGCGGATATCGTTGATCTTAAAACGGCTGTCTATTTTCGGCGTCATAAATTGGTGGTCGGGCAAAGGCCTTGATAAAAATATCAAAAGACACTTTACCCGACTATCTTCTCTGACAAAAGTTTACGACGAGGTCGAAAAACTTGGCTGGTTGCACGATGGCGTTTGCGAGCGGTGGATCTGGACCTCTTCGTCGTCATCATTCTTACCTGTTTTGTTTGCGGTTATTAAGGCAACAGAAACCACGACTACAAACGCTCCTATCAGCATTTGAGCGGACAGCGATTCGCCCGCGATGCCCCAACCGAGCAATACCGCGATTACCGGATTTACATAGGCGTAGGTTGCGACCATAGACGGCTGAGCGTTTTTCAAAAGCCAGCTATAGGCCGTAAAACCGATCAGCGAGCCAAAGATGATCAAGTAGGTCACGCCAAATACCGAGTTCGCCGAAACCGCAGATGGATCAAACCGCGACCATTCTCCCCTTATCAATCCGACCAGAAGCAAGGAAAGGCTGCCTGAGATCATTTGCATTGCCGCCGTTTGTATCGATGATTTGGGAACCGCAGACTTCAGGCCGTAGATCGAACCCGCTGCCCACGAGAATGCACCGAAGATGACGGCTGCTATTCCGATCCATTGTCCGACGCCGCTCATACCGGCAGCGCCGTCAACGGGTCGGCCGCTAATGAGCAGCCAGACACCGGCGAATCCGATCAGGAGCCCAAGCGCGGCCTTCCAGCCGGGACGCCCGCCCTTCAACCACAGCCAGCTTAGAATGATGATAAAGAAAGGCTCGGTTGCGACAAGCAAGGCGGTCAGGCTCGACGGAATGTAGAGCGTTGCAATGACCACGCCGCCGTTTCCGCCGAGCAAAAGAAGCGTGCCAACGACGAAGCTTGTTCGCCAATGCACAGCCTTTGGCGCCTCATAGTCTGCCGAAAACCGGGCCACCAGATAAAGGATCGATCCTGCAACAAAGAAACGCGAACCGGCCATAAGGAAGGGCGGCAATGTCTCCATCGCGTATTTGATCGCCAAATACGTTGAGCCCCAAAATATGTAAACCGCCGTGAATGCCGCGACGAGCACTATTAAATTCTTCTTGTTTGCAATCGTTTCCTTTGTCATGACTCTTCACCCCTTGGTTTACTTCTTTTTGCCCTTTGCCGGTTCCGTGCATCGGTCCAGAGGCAGGGCGGTCGTCTCTTTTACCGTGTGCAGCACCACGGTCGTGCGTGTCGAAATTACGGTCGGGATCGATTTCAGCTTTTCCCGCAACAGCACTGCCAGATCTTCCGGATCCGCGGCACGCACCTTCAGCAAATAAGAATCCTCTCCGGCTACGTCGTGAACCTCCAGAACCTCCGGGATCCGGGCCAGAAGTTCATCCGTACCATCGCCGCATTCGTTAGTTCGAACCGAGACAAATGCAGTCAGGCCAAAACCGACCTGTTTTGCATCGAGCGAAGCAGCGTAGCCTCGAATTACGTTACGATCTTCCAGCTTTCTCACCCGTTCGAGCACCGCAGACGGAGCCAGGCTGACCTTTCGAGCGATCTCGGCATTCGAGATGCGTCCGTCCTGCTGAATCATGTTCAAAATATCTTTATCAATATCGTCAATCATTCGGTCAATATCTCCATAGACAGAATAATCTTCGGTAAATGACTTGTCAAGGACTATTTTCTGCGTAACGCTGACTTAACATTGCTTTCGTTCGCTAAAACCTGAAATATCTTATTTCCAAGACGGTTTTGGGGTATTCTTTATCCGAAGTATGACGGTAGCAATTAAGAACGAGTCGTCGGCCGGGGAGGTCGTTTCGATCAATCCGGCTACGGGCGAAGAAGTTGGCCGCGTTGCGGTTACTTCTCCGGAAGACGTACGCACGGCGGAGGCCCATTCGCGTGAGGTTTTCCACAAGTGGAAAACGACAACTTTTGCCGAACGCCGGCGGCTTGTAATGAAAGCCCGAGAAGTGATCCTTGCCGAGATGGACGAGATCGCCCATCTGATCTCGGCGGAATCCGGCAAACCAATCGCGGAAGCTATTTCGATGGAGATCGCACCGGTTCTCGATCTGATGCAGTGGATCGCCAAGAGTGCTGAGAAAATGCTGCGGCCCCGACGCATCGGCATCGGTCTCTATTCGCTGATGGGCCGCGCGTCAAAGATCGTCTATCATCCGCTCGGCGTCATCGGCATCATTCCCGCGTGGAACTATCCGTTTTCGATCCCGTTGGGCGAAGCCGTGATGGCTCTGATGGCCGGAAATACGGTCGTTATGAAGCCGTCGGAATTGACGCCGCTTGTCGGACTAAAGATCGGCGAGATCTTCGAGAAAGCCGGATTTCCGACGGGAGCCGTTCAGGTCGTAAGCGGTGGCGGCGAAACCGGAGCGGCGTTGGTTGACGCCATGCCGAACAAGATAATGTTCACGGGTTCTGTCGCGACCGGCAAAAAGATCGCGGCCGCAGCGGCAAAGAATTTAACGCCGGTCGTGCTCGAACTCGGCGGTAAGGACCCGATGATCGTTTTCGACGACGCCAATCTCGAACTCGCATCGAGCGCAGCAGTTTGGGGAGCGTTCTGCAACTCAGGACAATCATGCTCATCCGTCGAGCGGCTGTATGTTCAGGAAGGTGTCGCTGACAAACTGACCAAACTGATCGTCGAAAAAACCCTCGAGTTAACGCAAGGTCCGGGCAACCGCGAAGATGTTTCGATCGGCGCGATGTCATCCGAACGGCAGGTCAAGATCGTCGAGGATCATGTAAACGATTTTCGCGAACGCGGTGCAACCATCGAAACTGGCGGAACAAGGAAAGAAGGGGAGAAAGGGAGCGGAGGAGGGGAAGGGGAGACAGAAGGCGTCTCGGAAACCTTCTCCCCATCTCCCCATCTCCCCGTCTCCCCATCTCTTTTCTACGAGCCGACCGTCATCACCGGTGCGACGAACGAGATGCGTGCGATGCAGGAAGAGACGTTCGGCCCGACTCTGCCCATAGGTACCTTTAAGACAGAGGAAGAAGCAATTCGATTGGCGAATGATTCGGAGTTCGGATTAACCGCAAGTGTGTGGACACGCGACCGTGCGAAGGGAAAGCGTGTTGCCGAAAAGATCGAGGCGGGTTCGGTGTGCATCAACGAAGTTCTTTACACACACGGCATCGGGCAAACGCCGTGGGGCGGCTTTAAGAATTCCGGCCGCGGACGCACCCACGGCCTCGAAGGCCTGATGGAACTCGTCCAGCCGCAGCATATCCACACAAACCGCCTCGGGATCTTACCCGACGCATGGTGGATGCCTTACACACCAACCGCCGTCGAAACCTTCCGTGGATTTGCAACAAAGTTCGCGAGTGGCTCGATCTTGAAAACAGCAACTTTATTGTCGCAATTGTGGAAACGTATTCGGGAACTAATTAGAAAGTAATAGAAGAATATGGATAAAGAAATAATGGATCAGTTTATAGAACGAATAGTCGCTCGTCACAACACCGCGCAATGGTTCGTTACTCATCGGCTAACAAGGACTCCAGAATTTCAGGCGTCAAGCCTTTGGTTTGTGCGTTGCCGCTAATTTCGTCCATTGTTCGTTTCAAAGAATCAACATCGGCTTCAGAGTATTGTTTTAGCCAGCTTCCAAACAAGACTTGCAATTTTTGTTTGTCTGTTACCGGAGCGTCGTTATAAAAACGAGCAACGTCAGATTCGACTTGTAAAGTAATAGTTTCCGTCAACATAACAGCGCGATTTTATCATATTCATCGCCAAGAGTTGCGTTTTCAATATGTCTCCGAATAGCTTTCGGTTCTGAAGAAGAGTGATAAAATCTGACAATTGATGATAAGACGCTTGCAATTTCAAATTACAGATCGATCGTCAAACCTTTTAGTTCGAACTGCAAAAGACGCTTGGAAGCACAGAGGTCAAAACCGAGGACGAGTTCGATCGTCCCTTTTGGAAATGGCCCGAATAAGTATCTAGCTCGCTTTACGATTGACCCACCACATCGCGCCGAGCGAAAGCAGGATCAACTGTGCAAGTGCGGCCCAGATGCCGGGAAGCATTGCGACTTGAAGGTATTCAAAGAAGGGTTCGGGAACGGCGCTCGTTGCTAGAACGATAGCGAGGAAAACGATCCGTCCGCCGACGAGCGAAATTGCAGTCGCGGCGAACCAGTTGAGCTTTAGATTCTCACGGGCAAAACCGCCAAGGAATCCGTAAGCCGCAAGCTCGATAGTCATAGACGGCAAGATATGCGGCAGCGGCATTCCCGAAATTAGAAAGCTCAATATCGGCGCCGAAAGTCCGACGACGACCCCCGAACGCCAGCCGTAACAAAGCCCGACAAAGATCACGGGCCAATGCATCGGCAAGAGCATTCTGACGGGCAGGCCGGTCGCATGTGCCGCGGCCGGAAGCAGGAACGCCGCAGCAAAAAGCAGCACGAGCTGTACAGAAATTGCCCTTATCCCCAATGCGGGAAGCGTAAAGTTCCCGCGAACCGGTGCCGACGTGTTATCCATTAAATTCTCCAAAAGAAATGAGGTTATTTGAAGTGATGTTAAGGCAAATCAGTGTTTCAAACAAGTCGGAAATGCGGGCTAGGATACTTCCTCGATCGAGTGCAGGTCTCCGTTTTCCGCCGTCGATTCGGGCCGATATGTTTTCAGCCAAAGCAGATGTACTGAAACGCTGACCGCAACAACAAGCAAAAGAAGACTTGGCCAAAAACTGGCCGACAGCAACCAGATGCTGAATCCGATCGAAGCCCATAGAAAAACCATCGTGCTTATTTTCTGACGCAAGGAGATACCTTTGCCTGCCTTGTAGTTCGAAATGTATTTGCCGAAGAGACGATTAGTCAAAAGCCAGGTGTGAAACCGCTCGGAACTTCGCGAGTAACAGTACGCTGCGAGGAGCAAAAACACTGTCGTCGGCATTAAAGGCAAAAACATTCCCAAAACACCAAGCCCGACGCAAACCGTCCCCGCGAATATCAATAATGCTTTTCGAATATCCATTCCACTTAAGGCAAGATCGCCAAGACGTAATATTACGGCGCATGCGCGGCGAAAGTCCAACCAATTCATTATATCAATCCAACTCCAAAAGCGCCGCACGATGTACAATGTACAAATGAGTTACAGGATGCCTGCGATTTTTTTTGGACACGGAAATCCGATGAACGCATTAGCCGACAACGAATGGACGCGCTCATGGCGAAAGATCGGCCAAAATGTTCCTAAACCAAAAGCGATACTTTGTATTTCGGCTCATTGGTTTGTTCCAACACTTGCCGTCACGGCGATGGAGCGCCCACGGACGATTCATGATTTCGGCGGATTTCCGCGTGAGCTTTTCGAGGTTCAATATGCAGCCGCCGGCTCACCGGAATCAGCTCAAAGGGTAGTTCAACTTCTTGATGGCGTTGCGGAACTCGACGATAGGCATTGGGGACTCGACCACGGAACCTGGTCGGTGCTGTGTCATGTCTTTCCTGACGCGGATGTTCCTGTCATTCAGCTTTCGATCGACGAGACCAAACCAACCGCGTGGCATTACGAACTTGCAATGAAGCTGACACCGCTTCGCGACGAAGGCGTTCTCGTTATCGGCAGCGGCAATCTTGTCCACAACCTTCATGCATACGCATGGGGACGCCACGATGTCGAAGCATTTGAGTGGGCGAGGAATTTTGATTTAACTGCGCGGGAGTTTATCTCAAACCACGATCATCAGCCGTTGATCAACTACGAAACTCTCGGCAAAGACGCACTCCTTTCGATCCCGACACCGGAGCATTATCTTCCTCTCATCTATGTCCTCGGTGTTTCTCGCGACAACGAAGCGGTTAGCTTTCCCGTTTCCGGCTTCGACGGCGGTTCGATCTCGATGACCTCGGTACTCGTCGGCTGAAAACACTGCACAAAAAAAGAGGCCAAATTAATGGCCCCAGTCCTGGTTAAAATATCGCGAAAAACTGTTACGGCTTGATCGTATAATCAGGCCAGCACGAGGTCGGGTTCATATACAGTTCAAGGAACCGCATTGCTTCTTCGTTGAAAGCGGCGGGTCCGATTCGTGCTCCACCGGTTTCCGGATTGAGGATCTTCCCGATCTGATCGCGAACTCCTTCGAGGTGAACGCGGGTTGCCTTGTCCGCACTCTTGGCGATCGCGGCATTCACGGATGCATTCAAAGCACGCATTTCAGAGCGATAGTACGAACGCTCGTCACCGCTGCTAACGAACAATGCACCAAATCCGGGCGGCAGGCCTTGTGGAATTGCTGCCGGAGCTGCATTCAGCTTATTATTTGCGATATCGAGATAAGCACGCTGAAGGTTGCGTCGATAAGCATCGATCGTAACGCGCGGGCCACCTAATTCGCTCCAAACGCCGCCGCGAACATCGGCCAAAAATGCACCGGGATCGTATGCTGCGTTTCCGTCAAGAGCATTCTGTTCTACAAGGCGTGCAAAACGGGCACTCGACAGCAGGTTGTTGAGCACGCTGTTTTGAGCATTTCGTACGCGGTTCAATACACCGATCGGCTCAATGCGACGAAGGATATCTTTGTCGATCGCCCACGTCGGAGTTGCAAAAGCATTTTGATTCAGGAACCGAACCGCATCGGCTTGATGCGCGCTTGGGATCAGGTTGAAACGAACACCGCTTTGGCCGATGTGCTTTTGCTGCGAATTATAACCGCCGACAATGGCCGCAACGTGATTCATCTCAAGCGTCCACTGGCCCATCATACGGCCGTAGATCTCGCTTAGGTCATCGTACGGATCGCCTGCCTGCGTCGTGGTCGCTCCAACAAGCAGTTTCGATACACGCTGGAGGTTCTTGAGTCCGAGAGTCGATGACTTGATCGCGTCGGCGTCACCGACCGCTTCCGTCAATTCGCCCGGATCGCTTCCAGCCGAACCGTCCGTAGTGAACCGCAGCCACGGTGTTGCGTCCTGAGCTTTTGCCCACTCATTTAGTGTGCTGCGTTCCGCGTCGGAGGTCTTTGCATTTGGAATGGGTTTGTATCCCCACATCGTTGCCCATTCGTCGTATGGCCCGATTCCCGGAATGAGATCTTCCATCGCGATGCCGTCTTCCGGCTGAGCAACGTAGTTGAAACGCGAATAGTCCATCAAGGTCGGCGTGTGGCCCATCTTTTTGACCCATTCTTTGTCGCGAACCTTTTCCTGCGGATACAGCGAACTGGCTTTCATATTGTGCTGAAAACCTAGCGTGTGGCCGACTTCGTGAGCAACAACGTATTCGACGAGTTGTCCCATCAAGTCCTGCGGCATCGGGAATTTCTGGGCGCGCGTATCAAGCGGTCCGACCTGTGTGAAATACCATGAACGCTGGAGATTCATGATGTTGTGATACATCTGAATGTCTGATTCGAGGATCTCGCCGGTGCGCGGATCGTTGATGTGCGGCCCCGAAGCGTTTTCAATGGTCGAGGGCAGCCACCGGATGACCGAGTAGCGGGCATCTTCGGGATCGAAATCAGGATCGTCCTTCTTTGACGGCTGGATCTTCGAGACGATGGCATTCTTAAAGCCTGCGGCCTCGAATGCCTTCTGCCATTTTTCTACGCCGCGGATCGTATATGGAACGAGCCACGCCGGTGTCGCACGATCAACGTAATACACGATCGGCTTGACCGGCTCGGATAATTCGGCGTTCGGGTCTTTCTTTTCAAGACGCCATTTTGTTATGAAGCGGCGTTCCTGTGCACGATACTCAGGACGTCCGTAGTCCATATTGGCGACCGAAAAATAACCAACACGTTCGTCAAACAAACGCGGCATCATCGGATGCTCGGGCAGCTTGACCATGCTGTGGTGAAGCACGATAGTTGCGCTTCCCGGAGGCATCCCGCCCGCCGCTGCCCCACCGCCCTGACCGCCACCGCCGCCGCCGGCAGGCGGAGCAACTCGTGTGTAGGTCATGGATGATCTGGCTTCGATGTTAGTCGGGAACGGAGAGATGCGTTCGATGTAAGACCGGGTTGCGTCGAGAGCCGTCGCACTCAATCGCTGACGGGCGCTGAGTTCGAAAACATCAGTGCTGAACAGCCGTGAAACATCGATCACAACCGAATCGTTCGGGCCAAATGCCGCGACCGGAAATGCCATTATGATCGAATCGTTGTTGGAATTTTGGACGGCTTCGGCGATAGGCAGCGACGCATTGGCGACGATGCTGTAATTGACATTACGCAGGAATATCTTATTTTCGTTGCGTTCCCAGCGAACAACGCGACGGCCCAAAGACTGTCCGCCGTAGCCGACGCCCAGCGTTGTTTTGGCGATCTGGGTTACGAGGAGAAACTCCTTGTCCAGTTCAGTTTTCGGGATCTCGTAAAAGAATTTGTCCTTTACCTGATGAACCGAGAAGACGCCTTTCTTCGTCTTGGCATCTTTCGTGATCACCTTGTCATAGGGTTGGGGATCGGTGCTGGCACCGGGACGCTGCGGCCCGGCCGGACCCGCGGGTGTTTCCGGCGGCGGATCTTGTGCTGTAACCGCAGATGCGGCAAAAGCCAAGACAAATAAACATATTATTCGAACGAACGACATTTTCATTTGAAGGTTACTCCTGAAGGTCGATATATTTGCTTAGACTCCGTTGAACATCGGCAAGATCCAGCGCACGAAACGCCTGACCAACACTTTCGGCTGCGGCCGAACGCGATGCAATTCCCGGATGAAAATTCAATTTATTGAACAAAATTAGGCGAGATAGTTATAGCACCGATTTAACAAGCGAATCAATCAGTTTCAGCACATTTGCAAATCTTTACAATTGGATCAAGACGAAAATTCTCCAACGACTGGTGCGTGGTCGCTGGGTTTTTCGAGCGCGCGAGGATTTTTATCGATCCAGCAGTCCATACACCTTTCCGCCAGATTGCGTGAGGCCCAGATGAAGTCGATGCGGAGGCCGCGATCTTTTTCAAAGTCATGATGAAAATTGCTCCACCATGTAAATTCCTTTACGTCATCATTTAGCTGCCGGAAAACGTCCACGAATCCCCATCGTTTAAGATCGTGCATTGCTTCTCGCTCAGGCTTTGAAAAATGCGTTTTGTCTTTCCACAACGAAGGCTTCCAGACATCGAGTTCGTGCGGAGCGACGTTCAGGTCGCCGCAAAGGATCAAATCGTCACCGAGAGTGAAATTCTTATCGAAGTACGTCCTGAGACGCTTGAACCAATCAAGCTTGAATGTCATTTTGTCTGAGCCCAGGGCCGTCCCGTGCGGAGCGTAAGCATTAACGATCCTGACGCCGCCGATAGTTCCAGCGATCAACCTGCGTGGAGAATCGACCTTATCTTGCGGTAAGTTTCTCTGGACGTCTTCGATAGGATCTTTAGAGAGTATTGCGACACCGTTGTACGCCTTTTCGCCAAAGAACTCAATGTAAGGAAAACCGGCAGCACGCAATTTTGTATGCGGAAATTTCGCATCGACGCACTTCGTTTCCTGAAGGCACAGAACATCCGGCCGCTCCTTCTCGCACCAGTCGATAACGTGCTGTAGGCGTGAATTTATGCCGTTTATGTTCCAGGTCGCGATTTTCACCGCGGTCTAGCCCTCCGGGTGCAGATAAAAGACCTTGCTGATGATCTTCCACTCGCCGTCGGTTTTGAGCAGTGTGAAAAAGTCAGTGAATCGATGGCCGGTCCAATTATCAAGTTCGACTCGTGCGGTCGCTACCGTGCCTTCGATGTCGATGTTTGCGATATTAGACTTCATATCGGCGGCCGGGCCGTTGCCGTCGTTCCAATCGAACAATCCCTGGATCGGCCCACCAAAAAGATCGGGCCCGATGTAGCCGTAGATCGTCGCACCTTCGTGAAACGCGGGCCGCATATCGTCGCCTTTCCCTGAAATCCCGCCATCGATATACGTCTCGATCGTCGCGGTTATCGCATCTCTATCGTTCGCCGGGGCTGCTGCATTATTCATAGTTTTTCTCCAATTGCTAAAGTTTGAATTGCGCGACCACAGGCGCATGGTCGCTGGGTTTTTCGAGTTCGCGCGTTGATTTGTCGATGTGGCAGTCAGTACATTTTTCGGCCAGCGATGGCGATGTCCAAACGTGATCGATCCGCAGGCCGTGATTCTTTTGCCAGGCTCCGGCGCGGTAGTCCCACCATGAGAATTCCTGCACGTCGCCATTCATTTTGCGGAAAAGATCGGTGAAGCCCCATTGCTTTACGTTGAACATCGCGGCGCGTTCGGTCTTTGTAAAATGGAGCTTGCCCGTCCACGTCGGCACGTCCCAGACGTCCATTTCTTCCATTGCGACGTTGAAATCACCGCACAGCAAAACGTCTTCGCTTATAGCGCATTGATCGTCAAAATAATGCCGCAGCCGCTGGAGCCAATCGAGCTTGAATGTGAATTTATCCGTCCAAAGCTCTGTGCCGTTCGGGATGTAGGTGTTGACGATCCTCACGCCGTTGACCGTCGCGGCGATCATACGCTTTGGGGATTCATCATCGTCGTCGAGGAAGTTCTTTTGCACATCCGTGATCGCATGCTTCGACAGGATGGCAACGCCGTTGTAGGATTTCTGGCCGGTAAATGCTACTTGGTACCCTGCGTTCTCGAGATCTTCAAACGGGAAGTTCTCATCGACGCATTTTGTCTCTTGTAAGCAAACAACATCAGGCGCAACGCGGTCGAGCCAGCCGAGCAACTGCGGCATACGGACATTGATCGAATTTACGTTCCAGGTCGCGATCTTCATGTCGGATTATCTTAGCGAACTTTGCGTCTTTGCGTGAAATCTTCCACAGAAAAAGAGTTCGCGCGAAGACCGCAAAGAAAAACAAAGAGCCTATCGCTTCCGGTCGTAACCTGAGTTTCGTTCCCAAAACACGCCATCGGAAAAGCCTTGGATCGCCTTTTCGGTTTTCGCTATTTCGAGTCGTTTTGCGGCCAGTAGGCAATATTTTTCATCCGATTCGATCACAACGAAATCGCGGCCAAGTTTTTTGGCTACAACGGCGGTCGTACCGCTTCCGCCGAATGGGTCGAGGATAAGGTCGCCCTGATTAGTCGAGGCCAGGATGATCTTTGCGAGCAGCTTTTCAGGCTTTTGCGTCGGATGCTCGGTATTCTCAGGCATCGACCAGAATGGCACGGTGATGTCTGTCCAGATATTCGAGGGATGCGTGTCACGGAAGTTGCCACCGTCGCCTTCCTTCCAATCCTTGGGTTTACCATTCTCGCGATATGGCGCAAGTACGCGGCGGCGCTGTTTTACGGCTTCCAGATTGAAAGTGAACTCATTCGATACCGTAAAGAACCAAATGTCCTCGGCCGAATTCTTCCAATTCCGTTTTGCTCCACGTCCCTTCTCACGTTCCCATGTAAGGCGATTTTGGAGTTTGAAATATTTCGAGCCGACCCTTTGAATCGCCGCACTCGAACGCCAATCGCCGCAAATATAAACGCTTGCCGTCCGCTTCAGCAACGGAACGCTGAGTTTTAACCACGAATCGAGCCATTCTTCGTACGCATCGGCGTCGGTTTTTTTGAATTCTTCTTTCCCAAATTTCTTGGTCAGGTTGTATGGCGGATCGGCGAATAAGAGGTCGAAACTGTTGCTTCGTAGCTTCGGCAAAATCTCAAACGCATTGCCATGAACGACCATATTCCTAATGCCGTCGAAAACATCGCCGCCTGCGGAATCAACAATCGACTCGCAGTAAATGCCTGTCTCGGCTTTATCTACCTCGATAGAACGGTTACGCAGGGCTTTTTGTTTGCTTGGTTTCGCGGCAGACGGCATTTTCAGAAACTCTAGCATACACTCGGTGTTTTAGGCGCCGTCCTTGACCCTAAAAATGGCGCGTGATAGTGTTATATGTTTTGAGCACCGGGCGTGTTTCGTCCTGCAATCATAGGGTAATTATTTAGATAATATTAGGTCTTTCAAGCCCTTACTGCGTGCGGGCTACTGACACGAGGGCTTCTGACACGAGTATGTATTTGCTGGCTTTTGCCGAATCGATCCAACTTTTTCCGGACGGCACACTTTTTATACATATCGGATTGATCTTGCTGATGATCTGGGTGCTCAACCGCACTTTTTTCAGGCCGATCAATGCTGTTATCGAGTCGCGCGAACGTCATAAAGGCGGCAAAGGCGGCGAAGCGGGCGAGATTCTCGGCGAAGTCTCCAAAAAGCAAACAGAATACGACAAAGCGATGCTGGCGGCGCGTAATGAAAGTTACGAGATGATCGAATCCGAGCGTTCGGCCGCGATCGAGGCTCGTCAAAAGGTGATTGGCGACGCAAAGGCTGAGGCGGCAAAACGCATCGCGGACGAGAAGGCAGAGATCAAGGACCGCGTGGCGGAAACGAAGATCGAGATGGCCCGGGAAGCAAACAAAATGGCGGACAAGATCGCCGCAAATATTCTGAACGGATAGTATGTTGGCACTGATTTCAAGTTTCCTGTTTTTACTTTCGGCACCTGCCGCATCAGGCGAGGCATCGCAAGGCACTTGGGCTGCGATCCGCGAATTTTGGGCGCATTACCTCAATTATCCCGGATTTGAGCTTTGGAAGTTCATCAATCTCGCGATCTTTGTCGCATTTTTGGTTTACGTTGCGAAAAAGCCTTTGGGCGAAGCCTTCAAGGCAAAGCGCGAGGCGATCCGCGAAGAGCTTATTAAAGCTGAAGCGGAGAAAAAGGCCGCCCTTGAGCAGTTGACGTCGGTCGAGGCAAAGCTGGTCGGTGTTGAATCCGAGAAATCTTCGGTTATGAAAGCTGCCCGCGAAGAGATCGAGGCCGAAAAGAAACGTCTTGCCGAACAGGCGGCAAGCGAAGCTCAGAAGCTAAAGGCACAGGCCGACGGCGAGGTCACGCGTCTCGGCGCCGTGGCACAGCTTGGGCTCAGGCGCTTTTCGGTCGATGAGAGCCTTCGTCTGGCGGAAGAAAAGCTTCGAGCTCAAGTCAATCCGCAAACCGATGCGGGATTGATCAAATCCGGAATTCAGGCGATCGGAGGGCTTAACTAAAATGAGCAACGAAACCGTAGCCCGACGATACGCAACCGCATTGGCCGACGTAGTTAATAAATCCGGCGATGTCGAAAACGTAAAGAACGAGCTTTCTACATGGGAGCAACTGATCGCCGGAAACGCCGAACTGCACAGTGCGTTTTCCAACCCTTCGATCGCCGCCTCAAAGAAAGAAGGCATTCTCGAAGCATTGATAGGCAAATCCAGTCCGTCTAAAACAACTTCAAATTTTCTGCGTGTATTGCTGAAAAACGGTCGTCTGACCGATCTCGGCGACATAAACACACGGTTCGAATCCGTGCTCGAAGAGCGAAGCGGCATCGTCACCGGCGAGATAGTTTCCGCACACGAGCTTTCGGCGGCGGAACGAAAAGACTTGGAATCAAATCTTGAAAAAGTTACCGGCAAGGATGTGCGTCTTATGTACCGCATCGACGGTGACATCATCGGCGGAATTGTTGCACAGATCGGCTCGACTGTTTACGACAGCTCGGTTCGGACGCAATTGGAAAATCTTAAGGAAATACTTGTGAATGGATAGTAAATCGTGAATCGCAAATAGTAAATCGAGAGAACGTCCGAACGATTTACGAATCACGATTTACGATTCACGCAAAAAGATATGGAAGCAATTAAGGCAAACGAAATTAACGAGATCATCAGAGCTCAGATCGAAGATTTCGATTCGAGCATGACGGTCGATGAGGTAGGCAGCGTCATTAAGGTCGGCGACGGTATCGCTGAGATCCACGGGCTGGAAAAGGTCATGGCCGGCGAACTGCTCGAGTTCCCGCACGGCGTCCGCGGCCTCGCACTCAACCTTGAAGAAGACAAAGTCGGCTGCGTTCTTTTTGGTGATTTCCAAAAGATCAAAGAAGGCGATCAGGCAAAGCGAACGAAGCGCATCATGAGCGTTCCGGTCGGCGATGCAATGATCGGACGCGTTGTTGACGCACTCGGAAATGCCATAGACGGAAAAGGCGAGATCATCACCGACACGTATTTTCCGGTCGAGCGTATCGCTCCCGGCATCATTGACCGTCAGCCTGTAAAAGAACCGCTTCAGACCGGATTGAAAGCTATAGACGCGATGGTGCCGATCGGCCGCGGCCAGCGTGAACTGATCATCGGCGACCGCCAGACGGGTAAAACGGCTGTTGCGATCGACACGATCATCAATCAGAAAGGTAAAGACGTAATCTGCGTTTACGTCGCTATCGGACAGAAAGCTTCGACCGTTGCACAGGTTGTTCAGAAGCTTGAAGACTACGGCGCGATGGATTACACGATCGTGGTTGCGGCGACTGCGTCCGATCCGGCGGCGATGCAGTTCCTTGCACCTTATTCGGGCTGCGCGATGGGCGAATATTTCCGCGACAACGGCCGCCACGCTTTGACGATCTATGACGATCTTTCAAAGCAGGCCGCAGCTTACCGCGAAATTTCGCTGCTCCTTCGCCGTCCTCCGGGCCGCGAAGCTTATCCCGGCGACGTTTTCTACTTACACTCACGCCTGCTCGAACGTGCGGCAAAGATGTCGGATGCACGCGGCGGCGGTTCGCTGACATCGCTTCCGATCATCGAAACGCAGGCCGGTGATATTTCGGCATACATTCCGACCAACGTGATCTCGATCACCGACGGACAGATCTTCCTTGAAAGCGATCTGTTCAACTCAGGCGTGCGTCCGGCCATCAACGTCGGCAACTCGGTGTCGCGTGTGGGCGGCTCGGCGCAGATCAAGGCCATGAAGCAGGTCGCCGGTACATTGCGTATCGACCTAGCTCAGTTTCGCGAACTCGCAGCATTTGCACAGTTCGGCTCGGATCTCGATAAATCGACGCAATCACAGCTCGAACGCGGCAAGCGTCTGACCGAGATCCTGAAGCAGGGACAATATCAGCCGATGGAAGTAGAAAAACAGGTGATGATCATCTGGACTGTGTCGAACGGCTTTGCCGATGACGTCGCGGTCGATGACCTCAAGCGGTTCGAGATCGAACTGAACGAATATATGGCGAACGCTCATCCGGGTGTGATGAACACGATGCGTGAGAAAAAGAACATCGACGACGCTCTCAAAGCAGAAATGAAAGAAGCCGTCGAAGATTTCAAATCATCGCGTTGGCAAGCAACAGCCGCCGCAGCGGCGGCGGCGTAACAGGCTACAAGTGACAGGTGACAGGAACTTCTTGCTCGTCACCCGTCACTCGTCACTTTTTTATGGCAAGTTTGTTAGACATGCGCCGACGAATTAAGTCGGTCAAAAACACACAGCAGATCACAAAGGCGATGAAGATGGTCGCCGCTGCCAAGCTGAAACGAGCACAGGACCGCGTCGTCGCGGCACGTCCGTTCGCAAACAAAATGTCGGCGGTGCTCGGCGGTTTGAGTTCGAAGGTTGCCGGCGAATTTTCGCATCCGCTGCTCGATGGCCGCGGCGATGAAAAGTATCTGATCCTGCTGGTCACGGCCGACAAAGGTCTGGCAGGCGGCTTCAATGCTAACGTCATCAAAGCGACGCAGGCTTTCCTGATCGACAATTCATCTAAGACGATCGAGATGATCCCTGTCGGACGTAAAGGCCGCGATTTCTTTAAGCGTCGTTCTATGACGATGACGGCGGAGCACATCGGCCTTACCGGTGCGGGGCAGGTCAAATACACGGACGCCGCCGAGATCGCCGAAAGCGTTATCGAAACTTTCACAAACGACGAAAGCATCGACAAAGTATTTCTTGTTTACACCGAATTCAAGACCGTTCTCTCGCAGAAACCGGTGATCGAACAATTGCTTCCGATCCCTGCGATCGCTGCCGAACAAACCGAAGAAGGTGGAGCCGAAGCTGAGTACATTTACGAACAGCCCGCAGCCGAGATATTTGGCAAGCTTCTTCCGAAACAGGTCGTAACGCAGGTTTACCGCGCAATGCTCGAATCGGTTGCGTCCGAGCAAGGCTCGCGTATGACGGCGATGGATTCGGCATCGAAGAATGCAGGTGAACTGATCGACACCCTAACGCTCAACATGAACCGCATCCGGCAGGCAGCGATCACAAAAGAGATCATCGAGGTAGTTTCAGGAGCTGCTGCAGCCTAAGCCAACGTAATTTGTACCGACCAATCGAGTGGCTCGAATCGTTTACACGTTTCGGGCCGCTTTTTTCCTTTGCCGCGCCCGGTTTCCGTGTCTCAAGTGTGACCGAAAAAATTTCGCTTTCCAGGCGAAATGAGCTATTATCTCGCAGACCTGCGCGGATCGGTCTGGGCGGTCACCTATGAAACATTTACTTTTTGCCGCAATCTGCTTTCTCGCTTTTTCGAATGGCGTTTCCGCTCAAACAACGGAAGCATTCGACCTTGCCACGTTTCAACCACCGATCGGCTGGAAGAGGCAAGACAAGGACGGAGTCGTTATTTTTAGCAACATTAACGAGCAGAAAGGAAGTTACGCGATGATCACGCTTTACGCGAGCGGGATCAGCTCTGGCAATGCGAAAAGTGATTTCGAGAGCGATTGGCTGGAATTTATCGCCGGACAGTTAGGAGCAAAAGCCAGACCTGAGGTCGAACCCGCCAGAAAAGCGGACGGCTGGGACGTTGTTACCGGCGGTGCCGCTTTCGAGAACGCCATTGGTCCGGCTGCGGTGCTGCTGAGCACATACTCTGGTTTTGGAAGAAAGTTCAGCATAGCCGCAGTCTTCAACAGCCAGGATAGTTTGCCCGCAATCGAAGCTTTTGCCTCTTCGGTTAAGTTGAGAAAGCCTGAACCCGGAAAACCGGTGAATGCAATTACGCCAAACCAGCAACAGCAAGTTACCGATAACGTGAACGGGTCCCAACCGTCCCTTACCCAATACTTTTGGAAGCAGGCCCAAAACCGCAAAGACATCGGCGGTTATGCCGGATACTCTTCAAACACTTATCAATTTTTCAGCAACAACACATACAAATTTTCGCAGGTAACTTTCCAAAACTATGCGCCCAAATATTATCTGGAGAATGAAGAAGGAACCTACAAGGTCACCGGAAATACGATCACAGTCACCCCGAAAAAGGCGGCCTTCAGCAGCCACAAAAACAGACGAGAAGATCCTCCTGTAAAGTCGGGCAATCTTGGATTAGAGGTGAGGCAGTATAGTCTTGAATTTATCGACCTGCACAACAATGGCCGCTGGTCGCTGCTGCTCTCACCGGTTGACGGTATCGAAACAAAAAGAGATGGACGTTTCAGTTTCTGGCTGAATGGTGAAAAACGAAAGACCTATTCCTATGCTGCGGTCAATGAAAAAGGCGAGTTAGTTCCGTAATTTTATTTGCTTGTTTGTCCACTGTAGCGTGTTCAGATAATTGAGAATTGAGGTGAAGTATGAAAAGAGAGCTTTTCAATAAATTGGCGATTTTATTGTTCGCGTCAGCGATGGTTTTTTTAAGTTTCGGGATTGCTAATGCGCAGATCCAGGCTGCGGGCGGCGGCTATTATGTTGCGGGTTACGGAACTGTGTATGGTTCGTTCGGCCAGGCGAGTGCGGCTCAGGGCCGTTTATACGACAAGATGAAGACGCAGAATGCAGCCGCGTCACGTCAGACCACATCGTCAAGCGCTAAATCAGTCGTACCCGCGCCTCCGATTGTTAGAAACTACGGTGTGTTTCGTCCCGACAACACAGTGGATACAGGCAAAGCGTTGGCTGACGCCCTGGGCGGTACACCGGACGAAAAGGCACTCATAAGAAAGATCTACGCCGCAACAAAGACCGAATACGATAAGGAAGCCGCCGTTAGAGGCTGGAAGTATAATATCTCTGCGGGACTGACTTTCTTTACAGTTACCGCAATGACCGTTTACCACGTCGAAGAACCGACTGACGATGCCACTAACAACTATTTCAGCTCCGTGAACAGTTCGCTGGACGAAATACCGGAGTTCGCAAAGTTGTCGAATAAAGAGAAACAGGGTTATAACAATACGCTGGTCGGCTTCGGCGGCCTTCTGGTTGCTAGCTACACGGAAGCAAAACAAAACAACGATGCGTCGGCACTCGCCAGCTCCAAAAAACTCGCCGGAATGTTGATCGAAATGGTCCTGAAGACGAATCCTGAGAATCTCCGAGTTGAAAACGGACAGATCGTGATGAAGTAGAGCTCCCATTCGAGCCGCGCTGGAAAACCTATATGAAAAACTCTAAGACGGTCCTTCCCGTTCTCGCAATTCTTCTTTGCACGTCGCTGTCATGCACCTTTCTGAAAGACGAATTTGCTAACGCCGGAAAGCCAGCGGACAAAATCGCCGGCCCGCCTATCGATCTTACGACACCCGGAAAGTCGCTCGATGTAACAGTGCAGCTCGATAAGAAACGTACTGCGAGCGGTAAGGTCTCGTCGAGTGGCGGCAGCGTTTCGCTGACGTCGGCGGACGGCAGCAAATTCATCCTCGAAGTTCCCCCTAACGCGCTCGAAAAGGAAACCGAGATCACGATGACTGCCGTCAAAACACTCGACGGCGCACCGCTGGATGAGAACACGCCGACCGCTGTTCAACTGGAACCATCCGGATTATTCTTCAAAGAAATGGTGACGCTGACCATCGTTCCGGCGAAGGAGATCCCGATCAAGGAGCAAGTCATCTTTGGGTACGAGGGCGACGGAAAGGACTATCACCTGGCTATGGTCGATCCGAAAAGCAAGGACGTAAAGATCAAGCTGATGGAGTTCAGCGGAGCGGGAGTCGGCAGCGGAGCAGACTCGGCGTGGGCCGCGAATCTACAGCTCCAGGCTGAGACGACGCGAACGCGTATTCAGCAAAAGATCGGCCAATTCCTTCAGATGGAACGTATGAAGAACCTTCTCGGATACGAGGACGTTGATAATACAGAGTTATTCAAGCAGTTAAAATCTACGTTCGATCAGTACGACGATCAAGTGTTCCGCAAAGTGATGGTCTCGGCAGAACTGGACTGCCGGTTCGCGCATCGTGCCATGCAGGATGTTCTGGGCAACGAGCGGCAAAGGAGGCTGCTCGGTTTTGCTGCGGACGCGACGTTTGACGCAAAAATAGAAAAATTAGCAAAGCTCAAGGCGGAGTGCAAAAAGCCTGCGGCGTTTCAGATCGTCGGTGGTCTCGATGATTGGCAGACGAGTACGAAGGTTTGCGACATAATGCAGCCGTTCAAGCTAACTGCCGGCGGGTTCGTCATGGATCTTTCGGGCGGTCTCGCCGGGACATATAGCTACACCGGCCCGTACGCGGGAAGCGGCACCGGCACCTATACCATCTCTCTTCCGGATGGTCTCGACAAACCAGGTACGATGACCGGCACCGGAGACGGTTCCGCCGGCGGAGCGTCGGCAGGTGGAACCGAAAAATATACGCTCACTCCGATTCCTCCGTGCAGCCAATAGGAAGCCTTATGATGAAATATTTAGTTTTGATCGCGGCTATTTTCGTTTCCGTCAATGTGTCAGCGCAGGATGCGAGCGTTCTTGCCGAGCCTAAACACATTGTCGTTGACAGCAAGGACAATGTTTTCGTAACCCGAAAGTACGGTCTGGTGAAGATTGCGCCTGATGGCACGATCACCAACCTTTCGAAACAAGGGCCTGTCATTGGCGGTATGGACCGCGTGTGGCATGATCTGATCATCGATTCCAAAGACAATCTTTACGCGCACGACGGAAAGGAGATCTACAAGATCGTCGTGTCGAGGGACAACATCGTTACCCTGACAAGGTTCGCCGGTCAGCAATGGAGCTACAAACTCGAGGATGGCCCGCTCGCAACCGCCGGTATCAATTCGATCGGCCTCATGGCAGTCGATAAGAACGACAACATTTATTTCACTGACAGCGCGGACAAGATCAGGGATGTGGTCGGCACGAATTTTGTCACGGACAAATTCGATTTGAGCGCATCGTCGAAAATCGTCGAGAGGAAGAACCGGAAAGCGTTTAACGTCATCCGCAAGATCACCCCGAACGGCATGGTCTCAACGCTCAAGACGCCGGATGGCAAATTTATCCTCCCAAATCAAATCAGCGGAATGGCGATTGACCTGCAGGGTAATATTATTTACGGTTCTTACAGCTTCGGCCGTTTTGTCGCGAAGATCGATCTCGCTACCGGAACGATTACCCTCGTCGCCGGTCAGCCTTATAAGCGGGAATGGTGCCCGATTTACACACAGGGCCCGATCGCCACGGCTGAGTTCGTAGAGCCCGAGACAATGATCGTGAACAAGAAAGGCGAGATACTCGTTAGCGATCAGCGCATTAACCGCATTATGAAGATCGCCGATGGTCGAGTGTCGACGCTCGCAGGCGCTAACATCATCAACCCGTGTTCGAATATTGCCGGTTCCTCGGAGAATGGAAACAGGGACGGCAAGGCGTTGACCGCCCTATTCGGCTCGCCACAGGGAATGGCGTACGACAGTAAGGGCAACCTGTACCTTGCAGATGTCGCCAATAACGCTGTCCGCAAACTGTCACCCGACGGGACCGTTAGCACTTTTGCAAAGTGATACTGTAGTAAACAGCTTGAACGAAAATCTACAACGATCTAACTGGCTCGGACGGCTTGCCCGTTACGGGCCGCTCGTTTTTTGGATCGGCGTTATCTTTTATTTTTCGAGCAGCTTTGGCTCCTTCAATCAGACTTCGCGTTTTATCAGGCCGATACTCGAGTTTTTATTTCCTGCGGCAAGCCCCGAACTTCTGGCTGTTTATCACGGATATGTAAGAAAATTGGGCCATTTTACGGGATACGGCATTCTTGGGGTCCTTGCAGGCATTGCCTTTTCGTCTTCGTCGTTCACATTCCTGCGGCGATATTGGCTGCCTATATCATTTGCACTTGTACTCACGATTGCCTTGACGGATGAATGGAACCAGTCGTTTTCTTCCGCAAGGACGGCAACAATTTACGACGTTTTCATCGATCTCGCGGGCGGAGCGACCGCCTTGCTGATCTGCTATTTTGCCTTCGGGCGGCGAAACCGCGAAACAGTTTAACGCTTTCAATTGCCCGAACTTTATGGCATATTTTTCGTTATAGATTGCACAAGGAGATTCCTAAATGAGCATTATCGACAAAGTTAAAGAAGCGGCGATGAACCAGTTTATAGAGGTCATCGAATGGCTGGATGAGTCAAAAGACACGCTGCTTTACCGCTTTCCGGTTTATCAGCAAGAGATCAAGAACGGTGCACAATTGATCGTGCGCGAATCGCAAACGGCGGTTTTCGTATTTGAAGGCCAGGTTGCAGACGTTTTCACGCCCGGCCGATATACCGTAGAAGGCGGAAATACTCCGATCCTTTCCAAGCTCGGTGCGTGGAAGCACGGTTTTAATTCGCCGATCAAATCAGAGGTCTATTTCGTCAACACAAAACAATTCACGGATATGAAATGGGGAACGTCGAACCCCGTGATGCTTCGCGACGCAGATTTCGGCATCGTCCGCCTGCGTGCCTTTGGCGCGTACAGCCTGCGGGTTGCAGACCCGAGCGAGTTCATAAAACAGATCGCCGGAACAAATGCTCATTTTCAAACAGAAGACATCGACGGTCAGTTGAAGCGGGCGATCGTTACCGAATTTTCCGACGCACTCGGCGAATTGAAAATACCGGCTCTCGACCTCGCCGCTCAATACAAAGAGATCGGCGAACAGATCCGTGCGAAGATCAACGAAGACTTCAACGCCTATGGCCTTGAGGTCACGAAGTTTTACGTTGAGAACGTCAGTCTTCCGCCCGAAGTCGAGGCCGCGATGGACAAGCGTGCATCGATGGGTGCTCTCGGCGACGCCCAAAAGTATATGCAGTTTCAGGCGGCGGATGCATTGCGTGACGCTGCTCAAAATGAAGGCGGCGGTGCTGGATTAGGTGCAGGACTCGGAGCCGGATTCGCGGTCGGCGGCCAGATGGCAAACGCATTTGGCGCAGGCCCACAGCAAGGCCAACCCGCAGGCGGAGTTGCAGCTTCGACCACGCCGTGCCCGGCTTGCGGCAAGGCGAACGCTTTCGGCGCAAAATTTTGCGCGGATTGCGGCGGTAAGATGGAAGTCGCAAAAGTCCCATGCGTGAAGTGCGGTGCACAGCTTCGCGAAGGCGCGAAATTCTGCTCAGAATGCGGTTCAACGCAGGAAAAACAGAAATGTACGGGCTGCCAGGCTGAACTCGCCGCTGGTGCTAAATTCTGCCCTGATTGCGGTGTCAAGACACCCGAAGCGGCTTAGAGTCAGTAGCCCGACCGTTAGAAGGCGCGTCAAGACACTCTGGAATCTGAAATTGGGCATCGTTACCGGTGTCCATTTTTCGCGCCTTTGCGACTTGGCGACTTTGCGTTAAATTATTCGTATGCCAATCAGCCCCGAACTCTTGGAAATTCTTCGCTGCCCGAAATGTAAATCAAAGGTCGAGCTCAGGCCCGACGGCAGCGGCCTCAAATGCCTAAACCACGAATGCGCACTTTTGTATCCGATCAAGGACGACATCCCGGTTATGATCGTTGAAGAAGCGACGGTTGAAAAGTGAGAAGTGATAAATGCGAGGTGAGAACTGCTCCGACGGCTTCTCATTTCTCATTTCTCATTTATCATTTAGAGGATGCCGATCGATTGGAACAAAGTTAATCGCGTCCTTGTCGTTCGGCTTCGTTCGATAGGCGACACCGTTCTCGCCACGCCGTCGCTAATCGCGCTCAGGAGATTTCTTCCTGACGCAAAGATCGATATCCTGCTCGAAGATTGGGTCGCTCCTGTTTTGGATGGATTTGATTCTGTCGATGAAGTTCTCATCGCCGGGAAATCGACGGCTGAAAGGCTGCGGACGATTCGCGAAATGCGAAAGCGAAAATACGATGTCGTTTTTAACCTTCACGGCGGCACCACCTCAACATTTTTCACATTCGCCAGCGGTGCTCCGCATCGTGTCGGTTACGAAGGCTACCGAAATTCTTTCCTCCTGAATCACAAGCTTTCGTCATCCGCTGATTTCTGGGGCCGCGAAAAGACACACTCTGCCGAACAACAGTTCGCCTTGCTAGGTTTCGTAGGCGTTCCGGTCGGGGATCGCCCGAAATCGCGTTTAACCGTAACCGATGCGGCCCTCGAATCACTCGAAAAGAAGCTTAACGCAGAGACGCAAAGACGCAAAGATAGCGGGTGGCTGGATTCAACCACTTTCGCTCTAGCTCATCCTGCGGCCGCCTTTGCAACTAAACAATGGCCGACCGAAAACTTCGCCCGAACCGCTGAGTTCCTAGCAGACAAGGGCATCGCAACCGTTGCCGTCGCTGCAAAACACGAACGCACCGTCCTCGACAATTTAGCCGCCGAATCAAAAGTCCCGATCATCACATTCGACGACCTGACTCTGCCTGAGATCACCGCACTTGCGTCGCGTGCCAAGCTCTTTGTCGGTAACGATTCCGGTATCGCACATATCGCAGCAGCCGTGAACACGCCCACAGTCGTCATTTTCGGTTCATCAAACCGCGACCACTGGTACCCGTGGACCGATGCTCCGAACGAAATGGTATTCGAGCCGCTTCCATGCCAGCCATGCCCCGGCTACGAATGCAAAGTCTTCGGAGAACCTAAGTGTATATTGAGTGTGACGACGGCTTCTGTTTTTGAAGCAATTGATCGCGTTCTGTTCACGGAGCAACAGTCCGGGTCATTGCAACCCGGATCTTGGGCATCAACTCTTCCAACTGGATAATGTAGTAAGAAGTTTCCGTATAGTTCTCGGTTCCTTCCGCGTCGAAGCCGGGCCAGCGAACCGTTACGGCAGCGGTCTCATCTGTCAGTTGCTCAAACGCGATAAGCTCGGGCCGCGTTTCGACAATTCCCTGTGAAATGTACCACTCTCGACCCTGTCCGAATAACGATTCAATCTTATCTGCATTCTCAAACACGGTGGCCGTCCCATCACTAAGAAAGAGAGATGGAAAAGAATAAAAAGCCGAAACGGAGCCCAGGTCGCCGGCACTTACCGCCTGACCCAGGCTCTCAAGCATCGTGTTTACTTCGATACGTTTCATTTACGGTCACCGATTTGAATTTGCTGTATTTCCGTTAACGACCTGATTCGCAACCGAGTCATTCGGACGAACAGTCAATTCGTTCTTAACACCTTTTTGTCCCTCGATCCCTTTCGCAACGGTTTCAGCTTCAGTCTTTTGGGCAGCGTTGGCGACAGTTCCTTTTAGGGTGACCACGCTGTTCACGACGTCGACATTTATCGTCGAATCGCGAAGGTTGTCGGTCGTCGCCAAAGCTGTGCGGGTCTTGAACCAGATCCAGCTGTCGTCAATGCCCTGTCCGATCGTGCTCGAACCCTTGTCACGCTCATACGTCGCGCGGTCTCGGTCGTAATCTTCCCGCGACACATTTGCATTCGCCGCCCTCGGTGTTGGCGTGGTGTTTGCATTTACAAGGATCGCCGTGTTCGAGTTGGCGTTCCTGGTGTTTGCGTTGTTTACACTGACGGCAGTGTCGCAAGCCGACATTAGTACAGCCAAACCGGCCGCTGCGTAACCTATTGATATAAGACGAGTTAACCTCATAATTCCTCCGGTTTTCTCAAAGAGTTTGTGTACGGGAGATATACACCAAGTGCAGGCCTAGAGTTCGTTTACGCAAAAGCTATGCCGACACAACGTAAATGAGAAGCTGATCGTGGGTGTGCATGGGTGGATCACCGAGGCTTGTTCGAAAAAAGTGGAAAATAGATCGGATATCGATTATCCTTAAGACTATGCTGACGCAATACATCCAAGCGGCAATGCGAAAAGCCAAGTACGAGATCCTTGAGGGTGATGAGGGTTTCTACGGAGAGATTCCGGGCTTTCAAGGTGTGTGGGCAAATGCCAAAAGCCTTGAAGAGTGTCGGGACGATCTGTCTGACGCCCTTGAAACTTGGCTGCTGTTTCGTATTTCTCGCGGCTTGAAGGTACCAGCGGTCGGACGCCACAGGTTAATTACCGAGTTCGCACTCGCCTAAATTGACGTTCTATAACTTTTCCCAATCCTTGATCTCGATATCTGCCTGCCGAAGAATCCTTTTCAGCAAACCGACATCGTTGATAACACCGGAGCCGTGCTTGGTCGGAACCACAATTGTAAGGTTTCCTTTCTGCATGACATCATGCTTTCCGCCACGCCCGAAAGGTCCGTCAAAGCCAAGCTGACGCAGATATTTAATAAGCTGCCTATGTTTTATCGGACCGAGTTTTGGCATTAAGAGATTGCCCCCTAAATAGTAGCGAAACAAAAAATTCCGCAAAGTCTTAGCTTCACGGAACTCTCATCCGAAACGCTCCGGTACGGGGCTTAATATTAAAATTAGAATAACATAAATACAGTCTGAAAACATTGCGAGTTAGACAGAGCAAACCACTGCCCATTTCTTGACACTCTAGCCCGAAAACACTAGTATTTATAGTTTCGACTCTTGTAGCCGAAGTGTGCCTTTATGTTCGAATCGTTATCCGATAAGCTCAAGAAAACGCTGAAAAATCTGCGTGGTGCAGGCAAATTGACGCCTGAGCACGTTGATGCGGCGCTTCGTGAGATTCGGATGGCGTTGCTTGAGGCGGACGTTAATTACAAGGTCGCGAAGGATTTTGTTGAATCGGTCCGGGCAAAAGCTGAGGGCCAAGAGGTCTGGCAAGGGCTGAATCCGCACGAACAGGTCGTAAAGATCGTCTATGACGAACTTGTCGAACTGATGGGCGGAACGTCGTCGCGGCTCGTTTTCACCAAGCAAATTCCGAACGTCGTGATGATCGTCGGATTGCAGGGTTCGGGAAAGACGACCTCGACGGGCAAGATCTCAAAATGGCTCGCTGCCAATCAGGAGCGAAAGCCGCTGTTAGTTTCGGTTGACGTTTATCGCCCTGCGGCACGCGAACAGCTTCGTGTAGTTGGTGGAGCAGTTGGTATTCCTGTCTATCAGGACAAGGAGTCGAACGACCCGCTAACGCTTGTCCGCGGTGCGATGAAGCACGCGGAAGAGCTTGGTTACGACACGTTGATGATAGACACGGCGGGCCGTCTGCATATCGACGACGACCTGATGGTCGAGCTCGAGCAGATCAAGGCCGCGACGAAACCGATCGAGGTTCTATTTGTTGCGGACGCGATGACCGGCCAGGACGCGGTCAATTCGGCGCAGGTTTTTCACGAACGCATCGGCATCACCGGCGTTGTTCTGACCAAGATGGATGGCGACGCACGCGGCGGTGCCGCGTTGTCGATCAGGCAGGTTATCGGCCAGCCGGTGAAGTTTGTCGGCGTCGGCGAAAAATACGACGCTATCGAGCCATTCTATCCCGACCGCATTGCACAGCGCATCCTCGGCATGGGCGATGTGCTCACGCTGATCGAGGAAGTTCAGGGCAAGATCAGCGAAGAAGACGCACAGGCTCAGCTCGCGAAAATGACGCGTAACCAGTTTACGCTCGAAGATTTTAAGGCACAGCTCGGACAATTCAAGCAGCTCGGTTCGATGTCGAAGCTGATGAAGATGCTGCCTGAGCAAATGACCGGCGGAATGCAGCTTTCAGAAGAGCAATCGGCAGAGGTTGATCATCAAATGAAGCGGACCGAAGCGATTATCGGGTCGATGACGAAGGCGGAACGCAATGACCACAAACTGCTCGACGCAAGCCGTAAGACGCGAGTTGCGGGCGGTTCGGGAACAACGATCGCCGAGGTCAACCAACTGCTTCGTCAATACGAACAGATGCGCAAGATGATGGCGCAAATGAATAAGGGCGGCCTTTTCGGCGGAATGGCTCGAAAAATGGCTGGCGGATTAGCCGGTGGCTTGGGCAATATGCTCGGCGGTGGCGGCGACATCGGCGGATTTGGAAAAATGCTTGGTTCGGGTTCGGACGATATGCCGGAATCGAATGGATCGGGGAAAATTAAGAAGAAGAAAAGGCACAAGAAGAAGAGATAATTATGTTGGCTATAAGTTTGATGAGAATAGGCGCGAAGGGGAAACCTTTTTACCGCCTCGTAGTTAAGGAAAAACGGTCGAAGCGCGATGGTGCGTATCTTGAAAATGTCGGTACATATAATCCGATGCTGGATCCTGCGGAAGTTAGTCTGAAGCATGACCGCATCCAATATTGGATCGGCGTCGGTGCACAGCCGACAGAAACGGTGAAAAGCCTGATCAAGAATAATCCGATCCAGACCGACGAAGAGCGCGATGCAACGCTGAAAGCACGTGCGGAAAAGAAAGCCGCTGCCGAAGCCGAAAGACTTGCCGCAAAAAAGGCGGAAGCCGAGAAGCTTGAAGCCGAGCGTGTCGCAGCTGAAAAGGCTACTACCGATGCGGCTGCTGCTGAGGCTGCGGAAGCTGCTGCCACGGCAGAAGTTCCTGCTGAAAGCGATCAATCGGCTGCCGCGCACGACGCTGATCCGCTTGAAGCTCCGGCTGCCGAAGGAACTGAATTCCCTGAAGCCACGGCGGTTGCCGCGGTGTCTGCGGAAGAAGAAAAGGGCGCTGAATAGTTTGTTAGTTCGAATCGGATGAAAGATGCGGTTGAAAAGATCGTAAAGGCTTTGGTCGGCTCGCCCGACCTCGTCGAGGTATATGAAGCCGGAGACGCGCGTAATGTGCGGATCGAGGTTCGCGTTGCGCCTGACGACATGGGTCGTCTGATCGGCCGCGAGGGCCGCACCGTCAAAGCGATCCGCAGCATTCTGTTCTTTGCCGGTCACAAGCAGAATAAGCGTTACCATCTCGATCTGATCGAGGACTAGTTTGGACGAGCTTGTCGCCATTGCAAAGATCGCAAAGCCGCGTGGGCTGAAAGGCGAATTGGTCGCCGATCTGTTAACCGATTTTCCGGAAAGGTTTGACGGCCTTGAAGATGTGACCGCTGTGATGTCTGATGGCCAGCGGCGGGAACTGAAAATTGAAAAGGCCTGGTTCCAAAACGGACGTGTCGTTTTGAAATTCGCGGGCGTCGATTCGATCGAAGACGGTGACTTGTTACGGTTAGCCGAGATCTGTATCGACGAAGTCGAGGCGGTCGAACTAGGTTCGGACGAGTATTTCGATTGGCAGCTTGCAGGCTGCAATGTCGAGACGGTCGATGGCTCGCAACTCGGCCTGGTTCGTGAGGTGATGCGAACCGGCGGAACCGAGAATCTGGTTGTCGAAGGCGGCGAAAAAGGATTTCTGATTCCTTTTGCCGAGGCGATCTGCACGGTGGTTGACATTGAAAATAAACGGATCGTGGTTGATCCGCCGGAAGGACTTTTGGAGTTTTGACTGGAGCGGTGAGCGTCCCGCTCACCATGAGCACAAAGTGCGAGAAGCGCGCTTTGCACGCACGGCCACCGAGACGGTGACCGCTCCAGTCCGGTCGATATGAGAATCGACATTTTAACAATATTCCCCGAGTTTTTCGGACAGGTCTTTGATTTTGGAATTATTCGCCGTGCCAAGCTGGCCGGAATCGTCGAAATAGACGTTCACGACATCCGCGAATTTGCTGATAATAAGCATAAGATGACGGACGATCGTCCGTTTGGCGGCGGCGACGGGATGGTGATGAAGCCGGAGCCGATTTTTGCGGCGGTCGAACATCTGCTCGGCACGACGGATCGCAACGCTTATCCGTCGGGCACGAAAGTCGTAATGCTTTCACCGCAGGGCAAGCCGCTGAAACAGGCTGCTGCGAAGTCATTTGCAGACGAAGCACAGCATATTGTTTTGATCTGCGGCCGCTACGAGGGTGTTGACGAACGAGTGAACGAGACGCTCGTGACCGACGAAATTTCGATAGGCGATTACGTCCTGTCAGGCGGCGAATCGGCAGCAATTGTTTTGACGGACGCGATCGTCAGACTTTTGCCAGACGCATTGGGCAGCGATACTTCGGCTGAGAACGATTCGTTCTCGAACGGTCTTCTCGATTGCCCGCACTACACGCGGCCGGCGGAATTTATGGGAATGAGCGTTCCCGAAGTGCTTTTGAACGGCAATCATGCCGAGATAGAAAAATGGCGTCATCAAATGGCGCTCGATAAAACAAAAAGGAATAGACCAGATCTATTGACAGGAGAAAATGGTGAAAGTGAATAAAGAAGTTACAGAGTTGGAGAGGTACAGATAGTTGCAGAGAAAAAGTATTGACTCTGTAACTTCGCAACTCTGAAACTCCACAACTCGTTATTGACCTCTGGCCGAAAATGTTATGAACCGATTAGATTCAGTAGAAGCATTACAATTGAGGGACAATCTTCCCGCGTTCCAGTCGGGCGACACCGTAAAGGTACACGTCCGTATTCAGGAAGGAAACAAGGAACGTCTGCAGATCTTTGAAGGCGTTGTCATCGCCCGTAAACACGGCGGGATTCGTGAAACTATCACTGTCCGCAAGGTCAGCTTTGGCGTCGGCGTCGAACGTATCTTCCCGCTGCACGCGACGGTCGTCGATCACATTGACGTTGTCCGACGCGGTAAAGTGCGTCGTGCAAAGCTTTACTATCTGCGTGACCTTCGCGGCAAGGCTGCTCGTATCAAGGAAAAAGATACACGCAACAAAGCTCAGGCAGCGAAATAACCAGACACGGAGAATAAGAGAATGGGAGACGCGGAGAATCTCGGATCGTTGTCGAATATGCGATCCGATTCCCGCGTCTCTTTGTTTTCTGATTTTCACGTCACAGAATGCGGCCTAGACTTTGAACGTCTGGCGTGGGCCGAAGGTTTTAGGTTCGTCGCCGGAATCGATGAGGTCGGCCGCGGATGCATCGCCGGACCGGCGGTAGCAGCAGCTTGTATTCTTTCTCCCGAACGCGAGATCCCAAAAGGAATCAACGATTCTAAAAAACTGACCGCAGCCCGACGAGACGAAATCGCCGCAGAATTGAAGGAGATATGTGTCGCCTATGCTATCGGCTCCGTCGAAGCCGAAGAGATCGACCGCATCAACATTCTCGAGGCGACCAAGAAGTCGATGCTCAGCGCACTCGACGCTCTCACGCCCAAAGCCGATTATCTTTTGATCGACGCTTTGCGGCTCAAACAAACTTCGCTCCCGCAGAAGGCGATCATCAAGGGCGATACAGTTTCGGCCTCTATCGCCGCCGCATCTATCCTGGCAAAAACCTATCGCGACGCACTGATGGTCGAATATGATAACGAATTTCCCCAATACGGTTTTGCCGGCCACAAGGGTTACGGTGCTGTTTCACATTTCGCCGCCATTCGTACTCACGGCCCGTGCGTCCTTCACCGCAAATCCTTTCGCGGCGTACTTTAGACCTTCTTGGTTGAAACGAAGTTTTGTTTCGTTTCACAGCGCGGCCCACAATTCGGCGCGAAACGCACGATTGGAATGCTTTTCACGATTTGCATGGTAATGAAACTTGAATTACGCGATAGGCATTTTTCTTCTTATTTTCTTCCTTTGCGTTCTTTGCGGCATGCGCGTGAAACTGCTTTTTTCCACGCGGGTGACGCCAAGCTCGCAAAGAAATCGCAAAAAAGGAGAAAAGGAAGAAATCCGCATCATGCGTCCTAATGCGGAATTTGGGATGAATGAATTCAATTTCAGCGACCGTTTGCGGAAGTTTCAATGCGTCGGAGCAGATCGTCGAACCGCGGGTCGCCGCGCAGGGAATCTAGTTGAGGCTCTACCTGAATGATGGCGATCTGAAAGCTGCGTTCCTGATAAGCTTTCTCTAAATATTCGAATGCTTTGTCTTTGTTCCCGATTTTGGCATGTAGGCACGCGAGCTGAAAATAGCCAGGATCCGAATCGGCTTCGGCTGTTTTGATCCGCTCCACGGTTACGCCGCGCCAGCCTCCCGTGCGGTATGCGGTATTAAATCGTTCTAACTTTTCATTGTCTATTTTCTGGATGGCCAGCATTTTAACGAAATACTCAAATGCTTCCGATTCCTTTCCCTGGTCCTCCAGAACCCTGATAAGGCGTGAGTGAATGTGACTGTGGTTCGGATTCAACTCGAGCAAGCGTTTCCATTGTGCTTCCGCCTCGCCGTACCGCCGGGCGAAGTATAATGTCAGCGCGAACATCTGCTGGTTGCGATACGATACGGGCTGAAGCTGCATTGCTGTCTTGATCTCGGCAATGGCTTCGTCAAAGCGTCCGCGTGAATAAAGGAAATTCGCGTACGTCTTGTGTGCGACAGGTGAATTTGGATCAAGTTCCAGGGCGCGGTTACAAGCCGTTTCGGCCCCGGCGACGTCGTATTCGTAACGATTCTTATTGTGGCAGAGAGCGCTGTAGGCCTCAGACAGGTTCGGATCAATGGCAAGAGCTTTACTTATTGCTTCCATCGACTTCTGATAATGTTCGTGTTGTCCGGCGTCAGTGCTTCCAACAATATCTCTGTGGGTATGGGCCTTGGCCGCCCAGGCAATCGCATAGTTCGGGTCGAGAGCGACGGCCCGGTCCAGATATTCAAGAGATTTCAGCACATTCTGCACGCCACGCTCTTCGCTGAGATTCATCGCCATCATAAAAAACTGATGAGCTTCCGCATTGTCGGTTCCGCCTTTCGGATTGGCCTCTACTGCATTCGCCGCCACGCCCGGACGGATGAGAAAGTAATAGCCCAAACCGAGCAAGCCGCCGATCAACGCCAGAATGATGAAGGCTGTGCGGAAAGGAAATCGAGTTTTCTCGACCAATTCCACTTCGGTTCCCGTATCGTCCTCGGGGTTGTTTGATTGCTCAGTCGCCGTCTCGACCGCATCATTTTGTTCGGCGGCGATTCTAAAGATTTCGGGCAGCCACGAACCGCTCACCTCAAGTGCCCGAACATTCCCGACAAACCGGTAGCCGTGTTTTCTAACAGTTTCTATGTATTTGCTCCCGTCTGATGTTTCGCCAAGGAAGTTCCGAAGGTGATGTACGCACTTTTCGAGGTTGTTGTCTTCAACGATGGTGTCGGGCCAAATAAATCGAATTAGCTCGTCTTTGGAGACGAGATGTCCGCGGCGCCGAACCAGGAGCACGAGAGCCTGAAATGCCTTTTCCGTCAATGTCCCGTTTCGCGTCCCGTCGATACGTTCGATTGAGTGTTCGTTAACGTCAAGCCGAAACTCGCCAAACTCGAATATCTCTTTTCTTTCTAACGACATAGATGCTCCGACAAACGACGGAAGCAAAACGGAAGGCAGCTTTCAGCAATTCCGAAGGACTTGTAGTGTGCGTTTCGTTATCTTTGCTAACGAAGCAAAAACTGTTCGCCGAAGCTTATAGATGAACGCGGTGGATTTTATCACCGTTTGCCTATTGAAACAACATTTTGTTTCGGAGAGTAGTGCATCAGTTTGAAATATTTCCCGGCTTTTCTTTGTGAACTTTGTGGTCCGCTCTTGGTGTTCTTTGTGTTTAGGGTCTTTTCAACACAAAGAACACGAAGGGAAGACACAGAGGCCGCTAAGATTTCAACCTGAATCACTACCTTTCGGAGATTATCGGTGCATGTGGATTACAAACGATTTCCAACGAGAGGAATGAATACAAGGAGACAAGACAGATGAACACTATATTCAGGAAAACCAAAGGGCATATTTGCGTGCTGGCAGTGATCTCAATGTTGATGCTGACAGTCAGCCCGGCTCTGGCCAAGAGTTCGACGCTGGTTCCGCCCACGTCAAACGTAACCACCAGCGACGCGGTCGTCCGCGAATGGAACGAGATCGCGTTCACAACAATTCCGGCCCAACCTCCGTTTCCGGCCAATCGGTCAATGGCGATCGTACAGGTCGCGGTATTCGAGGCAGTAAACGCGATAACGGAAAAATATGAGCCATATCTGGGCACGATCAGCGCACCGCACGGTGCTTCGACCGAAGCCGCAGCGGTAATGGCTGCCCACGGCGTTCTTGCAGCTCTCTTCCCGGTACAAGCCGGCAATCTCGATCTTCGTCGCGATGCCTCACTGGCACTGATACCGGACGGGCAGGCAAAGGCCGACGGTATGGCAGTCGGCACGGCGGCGGCTGCCGCAGTGCTTGCGGACAGAACAAATGACGGCTCCGCTCCGCCGTTATTTCACTTGCCGACGAACTCCGATCCGTATGAATGGCAGGTTTACCCCGGGTGCCCGGCCGGCGGCGGAGTCTTCAGGCATTGGCAGAACGTCAGGCCTTTCGGGATTGAAAGCAGTTCACAGTTTCGCGCCAAGCGTCCGCCGTCACTCAGAAGCATCGTTTATGCTGTGGACTATGCCGAACTGCGGATCTTCGGCGATTTGAACAGCCCGTACCGTTCGCAGCATCGCACTGATATCGCACGGCTTTATGCGGCCGCCAACCCTCCTTCGCTGTGGAACTCGGTACTGCTGCAGATAGCGGGTACACGCGATGACGAGATCACTAAGACCGCACGCACGATGGCGCTGATGAACATGGCAGTCAACGACGCTGCGATCTCCGTTTTCGAAAGCAAGTATTTCTACCGGACCTGGCGTCCCATAACCGCGATCCCGCGCGGTGACGAAGACGGCAACTGGTGGACAGCACCCGGTGCATTCACTCCGCTGATCGCCACTCCATGTTTCCCAGGCTATCCGTCCGCACACGGATCGCTTTCGAGCGCGGCCCTCAAAGTTCTTAAGAGAGCCTATGGCAGGTTTGGGCATTCGATCACCGTTCAGCACCCCTCGGTTCCCGGCGTCGTGCTCCACTATTCCGATCTCGATCCCATGATCGAGGATATTTCGGATGCACGCGTCTATGGCGGAATTCACTTCCGATTTGATCAGGACGCCGGTGAGAAACAGGGTGAGGCCGTTGGCCGGTACATCTACAACCACCTGCTCAAAAAGGCGGACAATGAATGATCTGTGAACGCCTCACATCGGCGGTCTCAGGTATGTAGTTTATGCCCACACCCGAAGCGGGGCGGAGATATTCTCCGCCCCCTTGGATCGCGGCTGATCTCGGCAAAAAACAGGTCCCCAAAATGGTGGTGTCACCACTACGCAGAGGTAAAAAAGATGCGTTACATTTCATCAACCGCAATACTTCTTGTACTGACGATATCAATTCTGACCGCAGCGACGGTGACGACTTTGGTAGCGCCGGGCGATCTTGACCCGACATTCTCAGGCGATGGAAAGCTTCTTGATTGGTTGTCGCGTGGCGACGATACGGCGCGCGGAGTCGCGGTTCAGCCGGATGGGAAGATAGTTGTCGCGGGTTCGAGCTGGACGGGCCTGAGCAGTGACTTTTCGCTCGTCCGTTACAACACCGACGGCTCGCTCGATACCACGTTCGGCACCGATGGCAGGGTCACGACGGATTTCGATTCAAGCTACGACGAGGCATACTCTGTGGCAATTCAGCCGGACGGCAAGATCGTGCTGGCGGGCCAGACTCAATTCGACTTTGGTGTGATCCGCTACAACCCGGACGGTTCGCTTGATACTTCGTTCGGCGCAAACGGCAAGGTGACGACGAATATCGCGCCCGGCTACTACAGCACCGCCTACTCGGTCGCCATTCACACTGACGGAAAGATAGTAGCAGCGGGACAGGCGAACTCCGACTTCGTACTCGTTCGTTACAACGCGAACGGGTCGCTCGATACTTCGTTCGACGGCGACGGCAAGGTCACGACGGACATCTTCAGTCTAGGGAATGACCTTGCGCTCTCGGTCGCCATTCATGCTAACGGCAAGATCGTTGCGGCCGGAGAGGGTTACGACATTACCTCTGGCCGCAGTGTCTTCACTCTAGTGCAATACAATGTGGACGGCTCGCTTGACGCTTCGTTCGATGGCGACGGCAAAGTTACACCACCTCTACCCGCTCGAGGCCGCGCAAACTCGGTCGCCATCCAGCCGGACGGAAAGATCGTCGCCGTGGGCCAAAGTTGCTGCTCGACCGGCAACTCAGATCTTGTCGGTTACCGTTTCAACACTGATGGATCGGTCAACGGACAATGGGGGACAAATGGTACCATGCCGGGTTTTTTCGGCTACGACAACGCGCATTCCGTCGCGGTCCAACCGGATGGAAAGATCGTCACTGTTGGAACGATAGAGCCCGCGGGGCAGAATTTTGGTTTGGTGTTCATTAGATTGAATGCAGATCTATCGGGCGATTCGACGTTGGGCATAGGCGGAAGGTTGATCAGGCCGCTGGATTCCTACCTCGACGTCTCGTCAGCTGCCGTTCAGCCGGACGGAAGGATCGTTGTCGCCGGCAACAGCTGGAGCCCCTCAGGTCAAGACTTTAGTGTCTTTCGATTTACCGCCAGCGGCGCGTTCGACACATCGTTCGACAGCGACGGTAAGGTCACGACGGACTTTGGCTTCTTCCAGGGCAACACTCTTTATGACACCGCCATCCAGCCTGATGGGAAAATAGTCGCGGTAGGCGGGGTTCGCGCGGACTTTGCGGTTCTCCGATACAATGCGGACGGCTCGCCGGATACGACGTTTGGCTCCGGCACCGGAAAGGTACGGACGGATATGGGGTCAACCGGAGACTCAGCCCGTGCGGTAGCCATTCAGCCGGACGGGAAAATAGTGGTTGCGGGCGGTTCCTATGACTGGGATGACAACCAGTGCTGCTTCGCGCTCGCCCGTTACAACGCAGACGGGTCGCTTGATACCACATTCGACGGCGATGGCAGGGTGTTCGTGTGGGGCGCAACTTCTGGCGCATTCGACATCGTCATTCAGCCCGATGGAAAGATCGTGGCTGTCGGCGACAGATGGGACAGCCAAGCCGGTTTCTTGATCATTCGATTCAACCCGAACGGTTCCCTTGATACCTCGTTCGACGGCGACGGCATGGTGACGACGCCGTTAGGGCCAAATGCCGGTGCCGCATCTGTCGTCATACAACCAGACGGGAAGATCGTTGCGTCTGGATTTAGTTCAAACGGCTTTACTGTGGTCCGTTACAATCCGAATGGCTCGCTCGACAGTTCATTCGGGACCGGCGGCATCGTTACCACTCTCACATCACCACAGGATCAAGTCTTCTCCTCTGTGCTCCAGCCCGACGGAAAGATCGTCGTCGCAGGCTCTCGATTGATCATTTCCAACGATTATGATCCGACTGGCTTTGCGCTCGTTCGCTACAACCCGAACGGCTCACTCGATACGACATTCGGCGCGGGAGGATTAGTGACGACAGGTGTAGGTATGCACTCCGGAGCCCACGCTGTCGCCTTGCAGCCCGACGGAAAGATCGTCGCCGCGGGCAGCGGCTCCGGTGACTTCGCACTCGTTCGTTATAACGCGGACGGATCGCTCGATACAGTATTCGGCGGCGATGGTATAACGACAGCCGACTTCGAAAGCTCGAACGATTTCGCCCACGGAATGGCCCTCGACAGTCAAGGCCGTGCCGTGGTCGTCGGAGAATCGGACGGAAGGTTTGCGATCGCCCGGTTCCTGCTCAATCCCACTGCAACCGAGGTGTCGGTTTCGGGCAGAGTTGTGACATCTAACGGTCGCGGACTCGGAAACGCTACTGTCTTGTTTACCGATTCTCTTGGCGTCAGGCGGACGGCGAGGACCAGCACATTCGGCTACTACTCCTTTAACAATATTCCCGGCGATACATACGACATCGCTATCAGTTCAAAGCGTTACCAATTCGAACCCCAAACAGTGCTTGTTAATGAAAACCTTTCAGGACTTGATTTTGTAGCGTTGAAGTAAACGGTGAAACCTTGCTGCCAACAAAAGGAAGTTGAGGTTTGAAATGATCGTAAAGCGGGGCAGAACTATTTCTCTGCTCCGCAACTCACCGTAGGTATTGGCAAAGAATCAGATGTTAAATGACCGTGGCGGAAGCCAATGATGTGGAGGTAAAAAAGATGCGTTACGTTTCATCAACAACAATATTTCTTGTGCTGCTCATACCAATTTTAACCGCAGCGACGGTGACATCGGTTAGCGCTCCCGGCGATCTCGATCTGACATTTTCTGGTGACGGAAAGCTCACCGATTGGGAGGGCTATGCGACTGGAGTCGTGATCCAGCCGGATGGAAAGATAGTGGTGGCATTCGGGCCAGACTTTTCGGTCGCACGTTACAACACCGACGGCTCACGTGACACAACATTCGGCGGAGCAGGAATAGTGCAGGAAGCCAACTTCGGCCCGGTCACTGCTATCGCTATCCAATCAGACGGCAAGATAGTAGCTGCTAACTCAAAGTCATATTATGACTTTTCTGACGGCGTTTGTTACGACTCCTTTGTGTTAACACGATACAACCCGAACGGTTCACGAGATACGTCCTTTGATAACGACGGTTATGTGTCAACGCAAGTCGGAATCGGCGAACCTGGCACTTGCAACTCCCAACTCAACTCCGCCGCGATTCAACCGGATGGAAAGATCGTGGTTGCGGGCTCGATCGCCGATGCCTTCGGCGTGGTGCGCTACAACCCCGACGGTTCGCCCGATACGACATTTGGGGGTGGTGGGCCCGTGACGACTTCGATATGCGCAGACTGCCACGACCAGGCCAATTCGGTCGCGATCCAGGCGGACGGAAAGATCGTCGCAGTGGGCGGCGGTTTTGATAAAACAAACTATCCAAAGTTCGAAGTTGTCCGTTATAACACTGACGGCTCGCTCGATACTACCTTTGACTCCGACGGTCGGCTGACGACAGATTTCTGGAAAGGCCAATATGCAACGGCGGTCGGAATTCAGGGCGACGGAAAGGTCGTGGCCGGCGGCGTGGTGTCGGGCCCTTTCGCACCGCACTTCGCTCTGGCCCGCTATAACTCGAACGGTTCACTCGATACAACATTCGATTCGGACGGCAAGGTTACGACGCCAATGGGCCTTGGTGGAGGGGTTTCGTCGATCGCGATCCAGTCCGACGGGAAGATCATCGCATTGGGAGATACCGCCACTGGCTTTGATGGAAATAACAGTGACTTCGCAATTGCCCGTTACACAAGCAACGGATCTCTCGACAGCACATACGGCGGTGGCGGCATTGCGACCGTCGACTTCGACAATCCAAATGACGCTCCTCTCGCGATGGCTCTCGACAGCGCCGGGCGCGCCGTGGTCGTTGGAGAATCGTTTCCGAACATTGCGATCGCCCGCCTCCTCCCCAACCTCGCAGAAGAAGTGTCGATCTCAGGCCGTGTTACCACTTCGAACGGTCGCGGACTCGGAAACGCTACTGTCTTGTTTACCGATTCCCTCGGCGTCAGGCGGACGGCGAGGACCAGCACATTCGGCTACTACTCCTTTAACAATATTCCCGGCGATACATACGACATCGCTATCAGTTCAAAGCGTTACCAATTCGAACCCCAAACAGTGCTTGTTAATGAAAATCTTTCAGGACTTGATTTTGTAGCACTAGAGTAATGCTCGGGCTTATGCAAGTCCGACCATGAGGGCGGGCGTAACATTCAACTTCCGGGTTACGCCCTTGCTGACGCGCGGGCTTCTGCAATGGCGGGCAATTATCTCAGGTAAGCGGCTTTTTCGGTTTCGAGTTCGGCGAGCAGGTTTGCATCCGAATCGCGCAGTGCATTTTCATTTTTTAACTGGGCTATGATCGGGATGGCCTTGTCGATCATCTCCGACGATTTTGATTTGTTGCCCGGTCCCGAAAGAGCCTGGGCTAACAATCTGTAAGCCATCGCGAGGTCGTACCGGTAAGTTGTCGTTGCCGGGTCGGCTTCAGTAACAGGAATTAGAATTGCGATTGCCCGCTGGAGTACGGTTGCCGCGTTCGCATTCTGACCGAGCTTCAAGTTTGCACGGGCTATCTCGGTTTCATAGACGGCAAGATTCCGTTTGTACTCCATGTTTTCCGGATCTTTCCTGCTTAGCTGCGTCATTACGGCGATAGCCTGTTCAGCGTGTTCGATGGTTTTTTGTGCGTTTTCCGATAGACGGTATCCACGCGCCGTGTTGAAGTGCGAGATCGCAAGGTCGTAAGCGACAACGCCGTTTTCCGGCTCTTTCGCCAACGCAGTTTTTGGAAAATCTATCGTCGGCAGACACGAATCGACGGCAGCTTTTCCATCCTGCTTGTCAATAAAAAGTTCACACGTCATCGAACTCGTCAGCCAAACCGTGCGTTGGATCCGAAAGTCCTTGGGGAACTCGGCGGCCAGTTCCTTACTGACCGCAAGCGACTGGTTTAATCCGGCCAATGCTCCGTCATAGTCGCCGAGAGCGGCTTTCGGCTTGCTTTCAAGCCGCAGCAGACGTGCCTGTGTCTTCTTCCAATCGGATTTGTCCGGCTCATCCTGTCGGAGCTGCGACACGAGCTGCGAGGCTTCGTTCGTCAGATTGAGTGCCTTTTCCGCCTGCGCATTAAATGCCGGGATCGCCGCATAGTCGATCAGCAAGACCGCCAAGCGGTCGCGATACCTAACGGACGCGGGATCGCTGACAAGCAGTTCACGCCGGAGCGTCATGCCTTTTTCAAATTCGGCTTCGGCCTCGGTCGTTTGGCTGTGGTTCCAAAGCGTTCGCGCCGTCGTGTAATAGTTGTTCGCAAGCTTTTCCTTTTGCTCGAGGTCCACGGGATTGGTCGCATAGACCGCTTCGCGCAAACGCTGCGCCTTCTTATAGCTATCCAAACCGGCCTGGATGTTCCCAAGACTCGAATTCGTCATCGCACCCTGCACGTCGCCGACCTTTTCATACGCCGTCGCCAGTTCGCTTTGCAACGCCAGATCGCCCGATGCTTCGGTTGACAGACTGTCGAGGTATTCAAGCGCGCTTACTAGTATCTTTTCGCGCGCCTTTAGCGAACCTTCGAGGTTTTCGACCTCAGGATATACGTCAAAGAGATACGAATTTGCGAGTTTGCGAACGTCACCAAAACGCCGCTCGGCTTTCGCCCGTTCGGCCTGTGCGACGCGCGTCTGCCAGAAGGTCGCGGCAACGCCGGCGATTATTGCAAGAATGACCAATCCGCCGCCGACCACGCCCGCAGTGTTCCGTTTGAAGAATTTTTCGACGCGGTAGGAATATGTAATCGGACGGGCCGTAACCGGCAGGCCGCGCTGGTGGCGATGGATGTCCTCGGCGAAATTTTCTGCCGATGAATATCTGCGTTCCGGCTCTTTGCGGAGAGCCTTCAAAACGATATTATCCAGATCGCCGCGGAGACTGTTGGAATTGATCGCCACGGTTCGCGGCGTAGTCATTCGAAACTCGTTCGCGTCCGTGCGCTCCTGAAAGCCGGGCGTACGGTCGTCATCACCCTTGATCTCGGTTTTGGCGTGAGTTCGGACGCGAAAATCCCGCGAGATCGTATCGATCAGATCTGACGGCGGTTTCGGCTCGACCTCGAGCACCGCTTTGTAAATGTTCTTCAAATCCCCTTCGAGCGATTCGTATGGTCGATGGCCGCTGAGCAATTCGTACAGGATGACGCCCAACGAATATATGTCCGTCGCCGTTGTCGCGCTCTTGTTCTGAAGCTGTTCGGGCGAAGCGTAACTTGGCGTCATTACGCCGAGGTTGGTTATAGTCGCGGCACCTTGCGCAGAAAGTTCGGCAGAAAGAACTTTCGAAATTCCAAAGTCGAGCAGCTTCGGAATGCCGTCTTCATTGACCAGGATGTTCGATGGTTTCAGGTCGCGGTGGACAACAAGATTACGATGCGCAAAATTCACGGTCGAACATACCTTGCGGAACAGATCGAGACGTTTGCCGAGATCAAGCTCGTGTTTGTCGCAGTAGGTGTCGATAGGCATTCCTTCGACATATTCCATTGCGATATATGGGACCTGATCTTCGGTAGTTCCGGCGTCGAGCAGACGGGCGATATTCGGATGCTCAAGCGAGGCGAGAATCTCGCGTTCGTGTTCGAAACGTCGTCGAAGCGCGGCTGTGTTCAGTTCGCGTTTTAAGAGCTTGAGAGCGACCTTTTGATCGAATTTTCCATCGGCACGCTCGGCCAGATAGACAACGCCCATCCCGCCGTAACCGATCTCGCGAAGTATCCGATAGTTGCCGATCTGCTGGCCGATCAGACGGCTGGGATTTTCGCTGTCGTCAAGAAAGTCTTTTGCAAACTCGACCGCCGAAAACTTCATTACATCTTCTGCCTCGTTCTCGAACGAAAGCAGAGATTCGACTTCTTCTCGAACTTCGGGTGTCAGGCCGAGTTTTTCCAAATAGACCTTCCGCTCCGACGTCTCAAGTGCCAGAACGTCGCTTAAGATCGCTTTTACTTTTGCCCAGTTTTCCGGCTCCATCGTTTTTGAATCGCCTCGCAGCAGCGTGCAATGGTGAATGCGTAAAATGCTGACGAACCAAGACAGAAGAAATGCGGGAACTATTTTCGGTTCAGTTCGCGGTAGAGCCAAAGCTTTGCCGATTGCCATTCGCGGCCGACGGTTCTCTCGGAAATATCCATCGCCTCGGCGATCTCGATATTGCTCATCCCGCCAAAAAACCGCATCTCAACTATCTGAGCCTGCTTCGCGTCTATTTCCGCCAATCTTGACAGAACCTCATCGACGATCAGAATCGATTCGGCCCGTTCATGAACAGGTATATCAATATCGTCGATCGAAAAATGAATAGCATTGCTTCCGCGCTTTTCCGCCGAGTGGGTTCGTGCGTGATCGACAAGTATCTGCCGCATCAGCCGCGAAGATATGCCGTAGAAATGGCTTCGATTCTGCCATTCGATGCCGGACTGTTTTGACAGCCGCAGAAACGCTTCGTGGACAAGAGCGGTCGGCTGGAGTGTGTGATTCACCCGTTCGCGCGACATAAGAATACGAGCCTGCCGCTTCAGTTCTGCGTAAACGAAAGGCAAGAGGCGTTCCTTAGCATCGACGTTTCCGTCGTTCCAGCTTTGAAGGATCTGCGTGATCTCTGACGGATCGCGTTCGTCCATAAATTTTCCAAAAAGTGAACAGAGTAGGTAGCCCAATTGTACGCCAACATCGGGTATTCCCGAAAGTGTGTCCGCAATTTTGAATTTTCTACGCATTGGTGTTCAGGAATCAAAACAGGAGCGAATCTCAATGCGAAAGGATTTTGAAAGATCAATGAATAAATTCAAATTTACCGTGTTTGTCGTCGTCATCGCGGCGTGCAGTAATTTCTCAAGTGGACAAACATTGAAAGCGGACTATCAATTTCAGGGGAATCTGCTGAGCAGTGTCGGAACCGCACCGGCCATGTCGCAGATAGGCGGACTCAATACGTTCGAGAGTGACCGCGTGGACGGTTACGCTCGGCAGACAATGCGATTTCCGGCAAACGGCGGACTTTCGGTAAACACGACCGGCCAGATTTCGTCAACCGCCTATACCGTAGTGATCCTTTTCCGCTTTGACACGATTGCCGGCGGGCGTCGAAGGATCTTTGACGCGAAGCAAGGTCTAAGTAACCCATGCGGCCTTTATTACTCGAATTCGCGGCTCGAACCCGAACCTGCGGGAGTGACTACGGTCCATCCGAATACATTTGTCCAAGTCGTCATTTCACGCGATACAAACGGTGCGGTGCGCATTGCACGCGACGGATTCCTGATCAATCTTGCCGGTGACACATGTTACTCCAATACCGACAACAACCTTCGCTTCTTTGCAGATGACAGTGTTGTTGGAAACGAAGTTTCTGCGGGAAATGTTGCCCGTATTCGTCTTTACGACGGCTCAATGACCGGCCTTCAGATGCGGGCTCTTGACCGCCCTGCCAATGCAACAGGCGGCGGCGACCAAAAGATATTATTCTCGACAACCCGCCACAATTTTCAAGAAATATATTCGATGAATTCTGATGGCACGAATGAAAGGCGGTTGACGAATAATACAGTTGCCGACTACGGCGCGCGTTGGTCGCACGATAAGTCAAAGATCATATTTACAAGAGTGACGGCAAATGTTGAGCAGTTGTGGACGATGAACCCCGACGGCACCGGCGAGATCCAGCTTACCAATACGGTCAATAACGATCACGCCGCGAGTTACAAGCCCGACGGTTCAAAGATCGTTTTTTCCCGCTGCGACGCAACATTTCTCTGCGATATTTACACGATGAATCCCGACGGTTCGAATCAGCAACCGTTTAACGGCGCGGCGATCCCTTCTGAAGATGAAGACTTTGCAAGCTATTCGCCGGACGGCTCGCGGATAGTCTATGGTCGGATAAATCCCGATCCGGGCATTCCGACATCGGGGCTCTATACGTTGACCGAAACAACCATCATGGCACGCCTGACGAGTCCCGCGTTGCCGATCGGCGACAGGGAAGCGAGGTATTCGCCGGACGGCACAAAGATCTCGTACAACCGATTTCCCGATATTTTGTCCAACGCCAACCAAAACGGGATCGAGTTATATCGAATGAACGCGAATGGATCGGGCCAGACGAATTTTACTAACAACGCCGTTTTTGACAACAATGCCATTTGGACGCAAGACAGCACGACCGTCGCG
>Ga0307505_10000149_pt1 | contig 87994 bp, 83 predicted proteins | sample 23_S_MG_FD_202183 | JGI IMG/M metagenome (GOLD analysis project Ga0307505, IMG submission 202183) | Soil microbial communities from Populus trichocarpa stands in riparian zone in the Pacific Northwest, United States - 23_S | ecosystem: Environmental > Terrestrial > Soil > Riparian zone > Trees... | reverse complement strand
CAATGCCCAAAACGCCGCCCGCCGCGGAGCGGTCGCCCTCAGGAGGCCGCTGGACAGCGTCGCTTGCTGGCGCGTAGCTTCGACTACGCTCTGCGCTGCGCTCCTTGCCAGCGGCCTCCTGAGGGCGATCACGGTCATTGTCAGGCATGGGTCTGGACCCTTTGCCAGCAGGTGCGTGAACGCCAAGTGAAGTGACTCCACGGGGGCAGGATGGAGAATAATTATGCTCACCCATACGTTAATCCCCTTATGCGAGGCTTCATTCACCGTCATGGATCATATGCCACACCCTGCCCTTCGCGACGGGGATTTCTGGGAACATGGCGGACAAGGCTGCAGGCCTGCCCGAACTTGAAGCGCATGCCGCGTCGAAGGCAATCCTCGACGCAATGCCCGATTGCGTGAAAATTTTCGACGAAGGCGGCCGGCTCATCTTCATCAACCCGAAGGGGCTGGACCTGTTGCAGGCGCCCGACTTCGCCAGCCTTTCGACTCCTGGATACATCGCCGTCCCCCCGGAATACCTCGACGCATGCCTCGAAGTGCACCGCCGGGTGATCGCCGGCGAGAGCGTGGTCTGGACATACGAAGTGCTCGGCCTTGCGGGCCGCCGCCGCCATGTCGAGGCTCATGCCGTGCCGTTCCGCCTGCCCGACGGTTCGCCTGCGCACATGTGCATTTCGCGCGATGTCGACGAACGGCAGCAGGCGCACGAGGCGCTGCGGCGCAGCGAGGAGCGCCTGCGGCTGGTGCAAGAGGCGACCGGCCTGGCGGACTTCGAGGCCACGCCGGGAACGATCACGCAGGTTTCCGAGGCCCTGATCGAGCAGACCGGGCTTCCGGCCGGCACCACCACGGTCACCTTCGAGCAATGGATGGAGCTGGTTCATCCCGACGACCGGGCCCTGTTCAATCAGCACATGATGACCAACGTCGAGAACGACGACACCGTCCAGTGCGAGTTCCGCATCATCCGCCCCGACAACGGCCAGGTCCGCTGGATCTACAGTCGTACCCGGCTCAAGCGCGACGCCGCCGGCAAGGCCGTCAGCTGCATCGGCGCGCACGTCGACATCACCGAACGCAAGCTGGCCGAGGACATCCTGCGCGCGAGCGAGGAACGCCTGCGGCTGGTCCAGGACGCGACCGGGCTGGCGGATTTCGAAGGCGACGCGGACGGATTCTCCACTTGCTCCAACCGATTTTTCGAGCAACTCGGCCTGCCGATCGGTGACAGCACGATCCATGCGGCGACCTGGAGCCAGCTTGTTCACCCCGAGGACCGCGACAGGCTGACCCAGGAGATCGAGTCCTCGCTGGAAAGGCAGGAGGAGTGGTTCAACGCGGAGTTTCGCATCAATCGCGCCGACAACAGCGAGACGCGCTGGATCGCCTGCAGCACAAAGATGGAGCGCGACGTTGACGGCGCGCTGATCCGCACGATCGGTGCGCACCTCGACATCACCGAGCGCAAGGAGGCCGAGAACGCGCTGCGGCGCAGCGAAGAGCGCCTGCGCCTGGTCCAGGAAGCGACCGGAATGGCCGACTTGGAGGCCGGCGGCGACGGCATCGCCCAGCTCTCCGACCGCTTCATCGAGCAGAGCGGCCTGCCGCCGGGGACGCGGCACCTGCCCCACGAGCAATGGATGCGGATCGTCCATCCCGACGACCGCGAGCGCGTGCAACGCGACATCGGCGAAAGCCTGAATTCGAACGATGCGTTCGAAAGCGAGTTCCGCATCGTCCGTCCCGACAACGGCGAGGTACGGTGGATCTCGAGCCGGACCAAAGTCGAGCGCGATGCCGCCGGCAATCCGATCCGGAGCATCGGCGCGCACCTCGACATCACCGAACGCAAGCAGGCCGAAGCGGCGCTGCGCGAAAGCGAGGAGCGCTTCCGCCTCGGCGCCGAAGCCGCCGGGCTCGGCGTGTGGGACTACGACCTCGAGAGCGACCGGCGCGAATGGTCGGACCGCCTGCGCGAGATCTTCGGCATCGCCCCCGACGTCGAGCCTGGCCTGGCGACCGCCCAGGCCTGCATCCACCCGCGCGACCTCGATGCCTTCAACCGCACGTTGCGCGATGCCCGCGCCACCGATGTCGGCCGGTTCGAGGCCTCGTTCCGCATCCTGCGCGCCAGCGACGGCGCCGAGCGCTGGGTCGCGATGAACGGCTGGCGCACTCACCGCGCCGACAACCAGCTGCGCCGCATCATCATGACCGTGCGCGACGTGACCGAAGAAAAGACCGCCGAGGAACGGGTCCGCTGGATCGCCAGCCACGACGCGCTGACCAGCCTCGCCAACCGCAGCCTGTTCCACGACAAGCTCGACGCCGCGATCGAGAAGGCACGCGACGGCGGCAATACGGTCGGCCTGCTGCTGCTCGACATGGACCACTTCAAGCAGATCAACGATTCGCTCGGCCACGATGCCGGCGACATGCTGCTCAAGATGTTCGCCAAGCGGCTGCGCGGGGTGGTCCGCCATTGCGACACGGTGGCGCGCTTTGGTGGCGACGAATTCGCCGTGGTCCTGCCCGAGATCGAAGGCGAGGAGGCGCTGCTCAAGGTTTCGCGGGCGATCCAGCAGCGCCTGCGCGAACCGTTCATCCACGCCGGCCGCATCCTCGATTCCAGCGTCAGCATCGGCGCCAGCCTGTTCCCCGAGCACGGCCACACCCCCGCCGAGCTGCTCAAAAGCAGCGATCTCGCGCTTTACGCCGCCAAGGCCGCAGGGCGCGGCCGGGTGACGCTGTTCGAGCCGCTGATGCGCGAAGACATGCAGCGCCGCGCCTCGATGATCCAGCTCGCCCGCCACGCCATCGAAGACGATCGGATCGTGCCTTACTACCAGCCCAAGCTCGACCTCGCCGGGCGCTCGCTGGCCGGGTTCGAGGCGCTGCTGCGCTGGCGCATGCCGAATGGGCGGATCGGTTCCCCCGCGCAGATCGAGGCCGCCTTCGAGGATCCCGAGGTCGCCGCCCAGATCAGCGACCGGATGATCGAGCGGGTGATCGCCGACATGCGCGGCTGGCTCGACAAAGGGATCGGCTTCCAGACGGTCGCGGTCAACGCCGCGGCGGCCGAGTTCCGCCGCGACGACTTCGCCGAACGGGTAGTGGCGCAATTGCGCCAGGCGCGGATCCCCGCCGAGTGCTTCCAGCTCGAGGTGACCGAAAGCGTGTTCCTCGGCCGCGGGGCCGAATACGTCCACCGCGCTCTGGCCGTGCTGAGCGAGCACGGCGTCGGCATCGCGCTCGACGATTTCGGCACCGGCTATGCCTCGCTGCGCCACCTCAAGCAGTTCCCGGTCGATATCATCAAGATCGACCAGGGCTTCGTGCGCGACATGGAAGTCGACCCCGGCGACGAGGCGATCGTGCGCGCAGTGATCAACCTGGGCCGTAGTTTCGGCATCGGCATCGTCGCCGAGGGCATCGAGCAGGAGGCGCAAGCCGCGCGCCTGCTCGAGATGGGCTGCGATTTCGGCCAGGGATTCCTGTTCGCGCGCGCGGTCCCGGCGATCCGTGTTCCCGCCCTGGTCGAGCGCTGGCCCGCGCGCACGCCAGCGCTGCGGGACCGCGATTTGCGGCTGGTCGCCAACAGCGCCGCCTGAGCCCCGGCGCAGCTCAGCGCCAGCGCGGTTCAGCCCTCAACGTCGAGCGCCGCCGCCACCATCGCCCGCCAGGTATCGACGTCGCCGGCCGAGGCCATCGCCGCGTCGGGCTCACGCAAGGTGTGCAGCACGGCCCTGGCATCATCGATGTGCGCGCGCCACGAATCGTCGACCACGTCGCCGGCCGAAGCAAGATAGCCGTTGGCGTTCGCGCTCGCCCGCTGCCCGGCCAGCACGCGGGCGATCCGCTCGGTGACGGTCAGTTCGGAAACGGGCATGGCAATCCCTCTCGGCCGGTCACTGGCGCGCGATGGTCTCGTCGAGCGCCCGGATCAGGTCATCGAACTTGTGGTCGTCGGGGATCGGGAACACCCGCCGCAAGCTGGTCCCGAGCATCCGGATATTGGTATCGGTCAACAGGCCGATGCCGACGTAAGGACTATTATCCACAACGAGTTACCTTCGCCGGAGACAACCCGTGTCGGGTCGGCTTGGTTCCAGCGAAATTCGGCGATTGGGCTCGCAATTACGTCTGGTTGTGGTGGTTTTCGCCCGCTGCTATCGTGGCCGCGGCAAGGAGAAGCTCATGGGTGTAGGTTCCTGGTGGCACTGGGTCATAGTCGCACTGGTGGTGCTGATCCTGTTCGGCCGCGGCAAGATTTCCGAGACGATGGGCGATTTCGGCAAGGGCATCCGCAGCTTCAAGAAGGGTCTCGGCGAAGACGAAAGCGCGTCCGCCCCGCCCCCGCAGCAGATGGCGCCCCCGCAGCAGATCGCGCCCCCGCCGCCCGCGCCCACGCCCGAGGCCGCCGCGCCAGCTCCGGCCGAGCCGCCGGAGCCGTCGCGCGAACCCTGAGCACCGCGACCTGAAAGGCACGATTCCGCGCGGTTTCGCGCTTGGCGGTCTTTCGCGCGCGCGACCATTTCCCGTCCTCTCGCCGTGCGATTTGCGCCGACGGGCAAATTTCCTGTTGCATCTCTATTGCGAATGATTATCAGCTTCGTTGCTAATAGGAATAATTCGCAAAAAGGGATCGATAATGAGGTTTTCGCCACGTCCGCTCGCCGGTGCTTCACTGGTCGCGCTTGCCTGCTGGCACGCTCCGGCCTTCGCCGACGACAGCGAGGCCGCCGAAAGTGAAACCCAGATCATCGTCATCGGCAGGTCGGAAGGCTACGTTGCGGCCAATTCGGTCACCGCGACCAAGACCGACACGCCGCTGATCGACGTGCCGCAGTCGGTCAACGTCGTCACCCGCGAGCAGCTCGACGACCAGGCCCACCACAGCATGGCCGACGTACTCCGCTATGTTCCGGGCGTGACCGTAGGACAGGGCGAAGCCAACCGCGACCAGATCACGCTGCGCGGCCAGAACACGACGGCGGACTTCTTCCTCGACGGGGTTCGCGACGACGTGCAGTACTTCCGCAGCCTCTACAACATCGAGCGGGTCGAGGTCCTCAAGGGGCCCTACGCGATGATCTTCGGGCGCGGCGGCGGCGGCGGGATCGTCAACCGGGTGCAGAAGACTCCGCTTGCCGAGCAGCTCGTGGCGGGCTCCGCCAGCGCCAATACCGAGGGCGGCTTCGACATCGCGCTCGACGTCAACCAGCCGCTCGGCGTGGGCATGGACGCCGGGATCCGTGTCAACGCCTTCTACGAGCAGCTCGAAAGCCACCGTGACTTCGTTTCCGGCGAGCGCTGGGCCGTCAACCCGAACCTCGCGGTGACGCTCGCCGAGGGCTGGAAATTCGGCTTCTCTTATGAGCACGTCGAGGACGACCGGGTGCCCGATCGCGGGGTGCCGTCGGTTGAATGCGCCACGGCCGGCTGCGTGCGCCGGCCGCTGACCGGGCATCGCGACACTTTCTTCGGCGTGCCGGGAATCAACGACACCGGCCTCGTCGCGAACATCGCCAAGCTGCGCCTCGACAGCGAGCTGGCGCCCGAGCTGACCTGGTCGACGACCGCGCTCTATGGCGATTACGACAAGTTCTACAGCAACGTGTTCCCGAACAGCGCGGTGCGGCTGTCCGACAACACGATCCAGCTCGACGGCTATCGCGACGACACCGACCGCGAGAACCTGCTGGTCCAGACCAACCTGGTCTGGGAGATCGATCTCGGCGCGGTCGACAACACGCTGCTGTTCGGCTTCGAATACGGCACGCAGGACACGGCGAATTCGCGCGGCGTGGCGCCGGCCGCCGAGCGCGCGCGCATCAATGTCGACAGCTTCGCCTATCCGACGTTCACCTACCCGTTCCCGACCCGGGCGCGCGAGACCGTGTCGGACGTCGAGGTTTTCTCGGCCTATGCGCAGAACCAGATCGGCATCGGCGAGCATGTGATTCTCGTGGCCGGCCTCCGCTACGACCGGTTCGAGATCGGCGGCACCGACCTCGTCGCCAACCGCGCGTTCGGCCGGACCGACGACAAGGTATCCCCACGCTTCGGGCTGATCGTCAAGCCGCAGCCGAACGTCTCGTTGTACGGGAGCTACAGCCGGTCGTTCCTGCCCAGGTCCGGCGACCAGTTCATCAGCCTGACGCCGGCCAGCGAAGCGCTCGCGCCCGAGCGGTTCACCAATTACGAACTGGGGGCCAAGTGGGACCTGCGGCCGGGCCTCAGCCTCACCGGCGCGGTGTTCCAGCTCGACCGCACCAACACCACCACGCCCGACCCGAACAATCCCACGGTTACGATCATCGCCGGCGCCACGCGCACGCAGGGGGCCGAGCTGGCCTTGGTGGGGCAGCTCATGCCCGCATGGCAAGTGAGCGCCGGCTATAGCTATCAAGACGCGCATTTGCGCGGCAACGAGGCGGTCAGGGTGGCCCAGGTGCCGCGCCATCAACTGGCGCTGTGGAACCGCTACCAGATCGTCGGGGGCCTGGCGCTGGGCCTCGGCGTCGTCCACCAGTCGAGCCAATGGGCGGCGCTGCACAACCCCGGCGCCGGCCCGGCAACGCTGGTGCCGAGCTTCACCCGCGTCGACGCCGCGATCTTCTACGACGTTTCGGACCGGCTCGCGCTGCAGCTCAACGTCGAAAACCTGCTCGACGAGGCCTATTTCTCCGATGCACACAACAACAACAACATCACGGTCGGCGCGCCGCTCAACGCGCGGCTGACGGCGCGGCTGAAGCTGTGAGAGGGAGCGGTTGCAGGCCCGCGCGAAGCCCGATAAGGGCCGCCGCCTGTGCCGCTTCATGGCTCGCGCGTTCGTGTCGCTCAATTTGCAACGAAGAGGTTATCCCATGCGTAAGTTCGTTCTGACGGCTGCCATCGCGGGCCTTGCCCTGTCCCTCGCCGCCTGCTCGGAAAGCACCGAGGACGCGGCCGAAACCGCTACCGCCGAACCCGCCGCCGATGGCACGGGCGAAAGCACGGCGGGCGCCGCTGACGAAGCCGGCGCGGCGCTCGACGCCAACAGCGCCACCGCGGCGCAGCTCGCCGGCGCGGGCGTCGCGCCTGCGCTCGCCGAGGCGATCGTCGCCGGGCGGCCCTATGCCAGCGTCGTGGAGTTCAACGCCAAGCTGCGCGAGACGCTGTCGGAAGAGGAGGCCGCCGCCTCGCTCGTCAATGTCTTCGTGCCGGTCAATCTCAACTCCGCCAGCGAAGCGGAAATCGAGCTGATCCCGGGCATGACCGGCCGCATGGTCCACGAATTCCTCGAATACCGCCCCTACGACGACATGGCCGAGTTCGACCGCGAGATCGGCAAGTATGTCGACGCGGCCGAGGTCGCGCGCTTCCGCCGCTACGTCACTCTCTGACGAGCCTGCAGCGCGATCCTGGTCAGCTCGATGGCGGCCAGGATCGCGATGTGGACATAAGCCGTGGCGGGATCGAACGCGGCCAGCACCCAGTGCAGGAAGGTCAGGATCGCGGCCGGATAGACCAGCCGGTGCAGGCGCTTCCATGACCGCCCGAGCGCTCGCACCGCCACGTCGCTGGACGTTGCCGCAAGCGGGACGAACAGCGCCAGCGCGAGCCAGCCGACGAGCATATCCGGCAAGCCCAGCTCGGACATGACGGCGTCGAGAGACACCTTGTCGGTCAGATAGACGATAGTGTGCCCCACCGCGTAGGCGAAGCTGGCCAGGCCGAAATCGCGCCGGCGCCGGATCAGCCACGTCGACCAGGCGCGCCGCCGGTACAGCAGGCGAACCGGGGTGACGGCGAGCGTCAGCATCAGCAGCCAGGCCGCCCAGTCCCCGCTATCGCCGATGGCGTGGCCATATCCATACGCGGCCGGAGCCGCGGCCCAGCGATAGAGGATCCAGAGGCCGGGCAGCGAGAGAACCAGCCACAGCAGCGGGCGCGAATCCAAAGTCGGCTTCATGCCGGGCTTATGGCCCAGGCCGGACCATGCGCGAACACCCTAAGCCGCCAATCGAGCTGACCTCTCAGAGTTAGCTACTCCCAGAACGCTACCGACCTGACCTCGATGCTCTCGCGGATATTGGCATCGGCGAAGCTGGGGTCGTGGAACGCCGTGTGCGGGCAGCGCCAGGTGCGCGCATGGTCGCTGTCGTGGAACTTGAACAGCAGCACGTCGTCGGCGCGCATGTTGGAGAAGTACCACCAGCGCATCGCGGGCGAATGGCTGAAGATGGTGGCCGCGATCATCGCCTCCTCGCCTTCGACCGGCGCCTCCAGCGCTTCGCCTTCGGGGAACGCGTCGACGATGAACAGCGTGTTCGACTTCTCCTCGCCGGCAAAGCTGGTGCGCCCGTCGCAGATCGCCAGCGGCACGTCCTGCGGCGGGGGCGAGAAGCAGCGCCAGTAGGAGCTGACCAGAAAGCGCTTGAACCCCGGCCCGTCGGGGAAGTGCTGCTTGTAGGTCGCTTCGGCCATGCGCCGCGCCGTGGGCGTGTTGGTGTCGACATGCGCCTCGCCCGCCGGGGGCTGGATGCCGCCGGCGTGGGTGTAGTTCTCGTGTTTTTGCTGCGCCCGGTCGGAAAGATCGGCGCTGGTCCGCACCATCCACCCGCGCGCGACCACCTTGTCGGCCCCGGTCAGCGCCTGGACGTGGCGCTCGACCTCGGCTTCGTAGAGCCGGTCGATCTCGTCCTTGTCGTGGAAATTGGTCACCGCGGTCGGCTGGCTGGCGATGCGAAAGCCATGCACGTCGAGTTCGAAGTGGTCGCGGATCGGCATGCCGTCGCGCACGATCGCGCGGTGGTCCGAATAGGTCCCGGTGTTGATCTCCGCCCCTGCACGGACATAGCGCCGCGTGACGAACTTGCCCGGATCGACGAAGCGGATCGTGGTCTCGACCTGGCGCGCCTGCTCCTCGATGTCATCGAACGCGGTGGTTTTGGCGGCAGCGGTGGCCATTGTGCTCTCCGGGCAGTTCTATCCTTGGCAAGGATAGTGCCACGTCCCGGCGCCGTCCCGCAAGCGTGGCGCCTTTGCGCGGCGTCAAAGCGCGAATGGCCCGGCCATGTCACGCCAACCACCATGCTCAAGGGAGACAAGATCATGACTCGCGCCCCGTTGCTGGCCCCGTTGCTCGCTCTCGCTCCGCTCGCGCTGCTCGCCGCCTGCGGCTCGTCCGCCGATCCCGACGCCGTGCTCGAGACCGTCCGCGCCACCGAGCAGGCACAATTGCAGGCGATCGCCTCCAGGGACCTGCGCGGCGCAGTGCGCAACTACCAGGACGGCGCCGTGCTCGTCTCGTCGGGACAAGCGCCTGCGACGGGAGGCGAAGCGATCGCCGCCGCGTTCGACGGGATGCTGTCCGATCCCGACCTCAAGGTTGAAGTCGAGCCCGGTCCGGCATGGGTATCGGATGACGGCAGCATGGCGGTCACCACCTCGACCGCGCGCTACACCACGTCCGAGCCCGGCAGCGGCCGGCCGGTCGAGAAGACGATCGGCAACCAGACCGTGTGGCGCAAGCCCGCCGGCAAGCCGTGGACGATCGTCTCGGACTACAATGTCGAACTGCCTGCAGTCGAACCGCAAGCGGCTGCGACTGAGTGAGGCAACGTCGCCGTTGCGGGTCCGGTCTCAATAGGTGAACCGGGCGGTCAGGCGAATGTCGCGACCGGCCAGCGGGGCGTAGTCCTTCAGTAGGCTGGCGTGACGACGAGCGACGACGTCGAACAGGTTATTGGCCATGAGGCCGATGGTCAGCTCGGGCCGCTCGGCCAGGGGATGCCAGTCGACCCCCGCATTCACGAGCGTGAAGCCGGGCGTCTCCGTCTCCAGGGGCGCGACACGATCCTGCGAGAACACCCGCTCCACTTCGACCCGGGCATCGATTGCTCCACGCGAGCCCTTCACCGCCCCGAGCACACGCAGCGGCGGGATCTGGGGAGCGGGACCAAGGCCCTTGACCATGGCCCGCGTGGCATCGGCCACGCCCTCGAAGGCCCAATCCACGCCGAGCGCGGTGCCGAAGTCGACATCGGCTTCGAGCTCGAAGCCGTAATAATCGGCGCGTCCCTGGCGATAGGCATAGACCGGAAGGTCGTCTTCGACCTGGCCGGTCGGCGCTTGAAAGATGAAATTGGAGAACCTGTTGAAATAGGCCGTCGCGGTGATCCGCACCGGACCGGCATCGCGTTTGAGGCTGGCCTCGAAGCCCAGGCTCTTTTCGGTCGACAGCTGCGGGTCGCCGATCTCGAAGGCCTGGGTGCCCGCATGCGGACCATTGGCGAACAGCTCTTCGATCGACGGCGCACGAACGCTGCGTGCGACATTGACGCCGGCTTTCCAGTCCGCGCCGAGATCGTGCATCACGCCGGCCGAAACCGACAGCGCATCGAACGATCGGCTGAGCGCGGGATTGCCGATGTCGGCATCGGCTTCGGCCTTGAGGGTCGAGTGCTCGAAGCGCAGGCCCGCCTCGATGCGCAGCGGTCCGCGCCGGAGGCTTTGCAGGGTGAACACGCCGAATTGCCGCTGGCGGCTCTCGGGCAGGAACTTCTCGTCGCCGAGGATGAACACCCGCCGCGACAGGCCCTGCACGCCAGTGGTTCCCTCCCAGCCGCCGCGGTCGGCCTGGACCAGGTCGAGGCGCCCTTCGCCGCCGCGCGTGAAAAAGCTCGAGCCGATGGCTCCGTCCGGTTCCAGTTCGTCGTGATGATAGCGAGCCCCGCCGGCGCGCACCTGCAGCCGGGAAAACACCCCCGACAATGGAATCTCGGCGCGGGCATCGATGCGCGTCTGTGCCACGTCGAGCCGGGGCGCTTCGGCCTCCGCCGCCGGATCGAGCGAGTAGCGGACCGGAACGCCGTACAAAGCAGTATGCCGGGCGATCGAGACCCCCGCGTTCAGGCCGCCATCGACCCAGGCGATCCCGCCCGCGTAGTCGTTCGCCCTGGCGGCCGTATTGGCCAGCCCGCCGCGCAGATCGGCGAGTGCGCGAATGTCGGCCGAGGGGCTGGTGCGCGCCTCATCGCGCAAGGCCCGCGACAGGATGTGTCCTCCCGTGCGCAGGTCGTCGCTGCGCGACAGGCTGGCGTCGCCATGGATCACCAGATGGCCGGCGAAGGGAACCGACACCGACAGCGCCCCAGAACGCTCATCGGCGGCGGTGGCGTAGCCCCCGATCACGTCGGCGTGAAAGGGCTCCTCGATCCGTCGAGGAATGCGCGAATCGATGACATTCACCACGCCCCCGATGGCCGAAGAGCCGAACGGCAAGGCGGCCGGTCCGCGCAGGACCTCGATCCGGTCGGCGGACAGCGCGTTGATCGCCACGGCATGGTCGGCGCTCGAAGCGGACACGTCGAAGCTGCCGATGCCGTCGGTGAGCACGCGAATGCGGTCGCCGCCAAGGCCGCGCAGGATCGGGCGCGACGCGGTCGGGCCGAAGCTCGAGGACGAGACGCCGGGCAGACGGGTCAGAGTGTCGCCGATCGATGGCCGCGTGGCTGTCGTCAGCTCCTGGCCGGCCAAAACCGAGATGCCGCCCAGGACGTCCTGCGCCCTCCGGCGAACGCCGGTGACGACAATCACGTCTTCATGCTGCCGCGCGTCCCTCGGGACGGGATCGGCTCCGGCCCGCGGGTCGCCCGCGGCGTCGACGGGAATGTCCGCCGGCGGAGCAACAGGCTGAGCTTGCGCGGCCAGGACCGCGGCCAACAGGTGCATCGACATGGGGCAGGATTCTCCGATTCCGCTTGCCGTGCTTAATGTTACATCATCACACGAGTCGCAAGGCCACTCGTCGCAAGCGCGAGGCGGTCCGGCGATTATGGTCGCCAGGCTGACATCGCCTACTTCTACGAAACCCGCCTGCCCGGCGAAGCGGCGGGGGTCGAGGATCGCATCAGCCGCATTGTCGAGCCGCGCCAGATCAGGGTCGGGGTCAGGAAGACGTTTTAGCGCCGGACTCGCCACCGAAGCTGGTGACGTAAACCTCGGTCTCGCCGATGCCCTTGAGCATCGCGCTATGCGGGGTGAACTCGTGCATGTCGCGGGTCTCGTGCCAGGTCGCCTCGGATACCGCCACGCCACCCGGCGGAGCCACCCCTTGCAGCCGGCTGGCTATGTTCATGGTATCGCCCCAGTAATCGTAGGCAAGGCGGCTCGAACCGATCACCCCGCCGACCACCGGCCCGGTATGGATGCCGATCCGTACTTCGAGCGCGATGCCGCCCTCGCCCCCCATTGCGGCCACGTCGGCGATCAGGTCGCGCGCGAAGGCCACTGCCGCGCGGCTGTCGCCCCCCGCCGAGCCCATCCCGCCGGCGACCGCCAGGTAGGCGTCGCCGATGGTCTTGACCTTCTCGATGCCGTGGCGCTCGGCGCAGCGGTCGGCTGCCGAGAAGAAGGTGTTGAGCAGCCTGACCAGGCGCCCCGGCGCGAGCCGCTTGGCCAGCCGCGAGAAGCCGACGATGTCGACGAACACCACTGTCAGGTCGGAAAACGAATCGGCCACCGCCTCACCGGCCTTGAGCCGCGCCGCCACCTCCTGCGGCAGCACGTTGTAGAGCAACTCCTCGGTCTTGGCTCGCTCCGCCTCCAGCTCCCTGCCCGCAGCGAAGACTTTTCGCGCACGACGGTCGATGTCCCAGTTGAAGTAGAGCGCGAACAGAAAGAACGTGCTGAAATTGCTCAGCGTGTAGACGCGCGAGATCTCGCTGATGCCATCTCGCGTCACCAGCCAGGCGATGAACAGCGCCAGCACCGCCAATGCCCAGGCCACGAACAGGCGGAAGGTGCCGACAAAGCCGACGCTGGCGAACACCACCAGGATCGCCATCTGCACCATCGCCATCACGTGCGGCGCGAAGCCGGTGAACTCCGACATCCCCGCCAGCGCCAGCGCCAGCAGCTTCATGCCCGCCGCGACCGCGATGAACACCGGCAGGTCGATCCACGGCTTGTCGAGGTAGAACTGGGTGCGGGTCAGCGCGAAGAAGCCGATCATCGCGGCGGCCAGGAAACCCGCCGCCAGGGTGTAGTTCTTCACCCCTTCGGGCGGGAAATGCAGCGGGTTGATGACGATGTAAGAAATCAGCGTGACCACCGCTATCACGATCAGCGCGCGGATCGGCTGCCCGCGCGCGGTCCGCTCGGCGCGCAGGAAGGCGCGCTCGACATCCGGATCGGAGAAGCGTTCGAACGCCAGGCTCATCCTCGCCTCTCCCCGCTGGCTGCGGAGCGCAGGCTAGGGAGCCGGGCCGGGCGAGTCCATCGGCACGGTCGGGCCCGCCTTCACATCCTGAACGACGAACGCGCGTAAAACAGCTTCCCCGGCACGTCGTACGTAGTCGGGTCGAGGTTGTTCAGTCCGCAAGTCACGCAGCCCGGCGGGTCGGCACCGAACAGGTTGTTGACCCCGAGCGCGAAGCCGAAGCCGTCCCAATTGTCAGGCTCCCAGCGCAGCTGGAAATCGGTGTAGAACGTCGAGCCCATGCGGTTGCCGTTGCTCTCGTCGACACCGGCGATGTAGCGGCCGGTCAGCGAGGCGCCGAAGCCTTGGTGGCCCGCCCAGTCGAGCACCGCGGTCGATTTCCACTTCGGGAACGCCTGGTCGGGGCTGCCCTGCTCGGTGCCGGCCCGCTCGATCACGGTGACGCCGGTGGTCGCCGGCACCGTCACCCGGTAGTCGAACAGGAAGGTCTGAGCCCAATAGAGCCGGAAGGTGCCGACGCCGGTGCGGCCGGTGCGCAAGTTCAGCGTCAGGTCGATCCCATCGGTCTCGATGCCGGCGATGTTCTGCAGCAGGCCGCGAATCTGCGAGACGGTGCCAGAAGAAGTGCGATCGATCGCATCGCAGCTGAGGGCATCGCCGTTCGTCGCGCAGCGTCCAAGGAGCGTCCGGGCATCGATCGCGGCGATCGCCCCGTCGAGCCGGATGTCGTAGTAATTGGCCTCGATCGACAGCCGCGGCAGGAACGAGGGCCGCCAGACCACGCCCACGACCCGGCTTTCGCTGGTTTCGGGCGCGAGGTCGCGGTTGCCGCCGGTGACCACCGGCAGCTGGACGTTCAGCTGGACGTAGCTGTTGTCGGCCGGGACGCCGTCGGCAATGCAATTGGTCCGCACGTTGGCCGGCGTCGCCCCGGTCATGCCCGAGCAGGGATCGGCGACCTGCTGAAAGAAGCGCGACGGGGTGCCGAACAGCTCGCCGATGCTGGGCGCGCGGAAACCTTCCGACCAGGAGCCGCGGAACAGCAGGTCCTCGATCGGCTCCCAGTTGATCCCGGCTTTGAACGTGGTGGTCGATCCGGACTCCGAATAATCCGAATAGCGCGCAGCACCCGCCAGCTCGAGCCGGTGGAAGAATGTTGTGTCGCCGAGCAAGGGCAGCCGCAGCTCGGCATAGGCCTCGCTGACCTCGAAACCGCCACGGGTCGGTTGCGCCGGTATCTCCGAGCCGAGGCCGGCGGCGACGATCTCGTCGGGATCGAACCGGCCGAACTGGTCGCGATACTCGGCGCCGACCGCAAAGCCGGCGGCCCCGCCGGGCAGGTCGAACAGCTCGCCACTGAGGCTGGCGGAAAGGCCCCACTGGGTCTGCCGGCTGGCGTCGTCCTGCTCGAAGGCGACATAATCGTACATCGCCTGGGTGATCGACCCGGCGCCGCCGAACAGGTTGAACGGGACGCACGGCGCGGTGCAGCCGGCGACCGGCCCGAGCGCGCGCACCATGTTGGCGGCGTTGACGTTGCCGAACATGGTCTGCTCGGCCTTGTTGCGGCCATAGGCGGCGTTGATATCCCAGTACCAGTCGCGGCCGCCAACCTCGAACGACCCGTCGAGAGTGGCCGACCCGTACAGGGTATCGACCTGCTGGCTGAAGCGCCGTGGGCCGCCTTCGACCAGGCGGCGGGCGATGACGTTGAGGTTGCCGGGGCCGAGCGTGACGCCGAACGGGTTGAACGGGTTGGTTGCATCGATGGTGGCACTGACCAGCAGGTTGCCGGTACCGGCGTCGGGGCCCACGGCCAGCGGCAACGGCGCCGCCTGGTTCTTCGAATTGCGCCGGTTCCACACGCCCTTGGCCGAGAACGCGACGCCCTCGCCCAGCTCGTGGCGGAAGTTGGCGAAGGCGCCATAACGCTCGAGCGGGGTCTGGATGTAGTTGAACGGCGCGAAGTTGAAGCGGTCGGCATCGCCCGCCCAGGGCCGGAAATCGGCGACCGTCGGCACTCGCCCGATCACCGGCGCGATCAGCGTCCGATCCTGGCCGAGCAGGATGAAGCGGCCGTTGGGCGAACTGGCGCTGCAGAACGCATCGCAGGCACTGGCTCCCGGCGTCGGGAACAGCGAGATGGCGCGGTCGCCGGCGCCGATCCCGTCCTGTTTCACCCAGTTGCCGCCGACGACCAGGCGGGTGGCGCCGTCGTTGGCCGAAAGGCCATAGCTCAGCTCGAAGTCGCGGGTGAAGCCGTCGCCCTGGTTGGTAATGCCGAGCTGGGCGGACGCGCGCAGGCCTTGCTGGCGGCTGCGGGTGATCACATTGACCACTCCGGCGATCGCGTCCGAGCCGTAGATGGCGGAGGCACCGTCCTGCAGCACTTCGACCCGCTCGATCATGGCCTCGGGGATCGAGTTGAGGTCGGTCGAGCCGGGGACCCCGCTCGCGGAGGCGCCGTTTACGTAGCGCAACCCGTCGACCAGCACGAGCACGCGCCGTGAGCCGAGATAGCGCAAGTCGACCTCGGCCGATCCGGCGCCGACCCCGCCGCCGTCGGGCGGATTGCCGAAATTGCCGCTGTTGTTGAACCGGCTGTTGAGCGCCCCGCCCGATCCGGGCAGCCGCTGGAGCACGTCGGCCATCGAAGTGAGCCCGGTGCGGGCGAAATCCTCCTCGTCGAGGAAAGTGACAGGCTGGTCGTTGGCGAGCGGCTCGCGGCGGATGCGCGAGCCGGTGACCACGATCGTCGCCTCGGCCTCGGTAGCGGCGGGCGGCTCGTCCGGCGAGGTTTGGGCCTGGAGCGGCGGCGCAAGCAGGGTCGTGGCGAGGGCAAGCGAGGCACCACTCACTCGGGACAAAATAACCGACCTGGCCATGGAGCCAAACACTCTCCCCGCGCCCTCGGTAGCATAGGGCGGCCCGCCCCGGAAATCGGCACTGGTCAAGCCGGGCTGCGCGGCTATCAAGGCGCACACGAGGGAGAATGCGATGACGGGACACTTGCCGCCGACCAACGACGACCGGGTGATCTGGGACATGTGGGAATCGCAGTTCCGCCTGCCGGCGTGCACGGTGGCCGACGAGCTGGGGATTTTCCGCGCGCTCGGCGACGCGGCGCTGACCACCGACCAGCTCGCTGGCAGCCTCGGGCTCGAACCGCGCGCGCTCGGCCTGCTGCTGGCCGCGCTGGCCTCGTCCGAACTCATCGAGAAGCGCGAGGGCAAGTGGCGCGCGCTGCCGCCGGCGCGGACCTGGCTGCACCCCGACGGCGAGGGCTACTGGGGCGGGTTCCTGTTCGGCTATCGCGAGCGGAACCCGCTCCACGCCCAGCTGCTCGAGGCGATGAAAACCGGCAAGCGGCCCGAGAGCTTCAATTCGGGCGCGCCCGAGTGGGAGCGCGGCGAGATGAGCGCCGAGGCGGCCCAGCGGATCGCCTGGTTCATGCACGCGCATTCGATGGCCCCGGCGCGCGGCGCGGCGGCGCAGAGCGTGTTCGGCGAGGTCGCGCACCTGATGGACGTCGGCTGCGGCTCGGGGGTCTATGGCATCGAGATCGCCAGGGCGCATCCGGGGCTGAAAGTGACCCTGCTCGACCTCGCCGCGATGGCCGAGGAGGCCGGCAACTATGTCGAGCGCGCGGGCATGACGGAACGCGTCGGCACCGCCGCGGTCAACATGTTCACCGAGGACTGGCCGCAAGCGGGTTCCGGCGGCCCCGACGCGCATTTCTTCGCCAACGTGTTCCACGACTGGTCGGTCGAAACCAACCAGCTGCTCGCCCGCAAGAGCTTCGAGGCGCTCCCTAGCGGCGGGCGGATTTTCCTCAGCGAAATCCTGATGGACGACGACCTCGCCGGCCCGTGGCAGGCGGCCAGCTTCAGCCTGCTGATGCTGATCGGCACGCTCGGCAAGCAATACTCGCTGGGCGAATTCCGCGCGATCCTCGAAAGCGCCGGGTTCACCGACGTCTCGGCGGTCCGCACCGGCGGCGGCTATTACTCGCTGGTCAGCGCGGTTAAGCCCTAACCCCCGACCCGCTCGCAGCCCTCGACCGCGATGGTGCAAACCAGCCCCTCGCGGCGGAAGTCGATATCGACCGAGGCGAGGCCTTGCTGGCTGCGCAGCAGCTTGGTGCCCATCCCTTCGCGGCGCTTGGCCGGCACCGGCGGCCCGCCGCTCTCGCGCCATTCGAGCGTCAGCAGTCCGTCTCCGCCGCAGCCCCAGGTCAGCGCCACTTTGCCTTCGGGCACAGTCAGCGCGCCGTGTTTGGTGGCGTTGGTGCACAGTTCATGCAGCGACAGCGGCACGCAGGCATCGCGCGGCAGCTCGACCCGCGGGCCGGAGAGCACGAAGTTGCCATCCGTGCGGAACGGCTCGGTGGCGCTTTCGGCCAGTTTGACCACCTCGCAATGCGCGTTGGTGTTGTTGCCGAGCAACTCGGTCGCCTGGTCGAGCGCGCGCATCCGCCCGCTGAAGGCCTCGGCGAACTGCCCCGGATCGCTGTGCCGCGCGGTCAGCATTGCCATGGCGTTGACCGTGGCGAGCATGTTCTTGACCCGGTGCATGAGCTCGCCGTTGAGCAGCGTCTCGCGCGCCTTGGCCGCCTCGAGCTCGCGGACCAGCCGGCGGCACATCTCGCCGATCCACACCAGCGCCGCGCAACTGACCGCGAACAGCGCTTCGATCAGCAGGTCGAGAGGCTCCATCGCCAGCTGCAGCGGCTCGGCGATGAACAGCGCGTTGGCGACCACCCCCGCGACGATCGCCACCCCCGCTCCCCAGCGCCAGCCGAGCAACAGCGCGGCCAGCACGACCGCGGGAAAATAGGTGATGAACGGCACCCCGGCCTCGCCCTTGTCGATGACCCAGCGAAGCGCGGTCGGGATCGCCACCGCCAGCGCGGCCCACATCGCGCCCCGCAGCGGCGGCAGGTCCGCCAGGATGACCCGCCTGATGGCAGGTATACGATCCACTTAAATCCCTCCGTCCGTCCGGCTGCATCTTAGCGGCGAGCGGCGCATAGGTCGCGGTAAATCTTCACTTTTGTTAGACGCCTCAAGCGCCGGCGCGGGCATCCGCCCGCTTAGGCTTCCGGCCTAACCGGCCGACGGCCGTTCGGCCTTGCGGGTTCCTGGTCGGAACCCGGAAAACACTTTCCTACAGCCTCCCGCATGGTGCATTCGGTCGAGTCCCCCGGTCCGCGACCAGCGGACCGCAAGGGCGCTTTGGCTCAAGTAGCCGGCAGGCGGTAGCCCACCGGTGGCGCCCGCCCGAGCCTATGCGAGGAAGCCAAGCGGCCCGGATGGGCCGCGCCCGGCGTTTGAGGGCGTAAACAAGGGACTCCCAATGGCTCACACCACCCTCCCCGCCTTTACCCCGGTCCCGCGCCTGTGCGACCGCTCGAACGGCTGGAAGCCCGCCGTGCAGCTCGCCTTCATCGAGGCGCTCGCCGAGACCGGCTCGGTCAAGGCCGCCTGCCGCCGCGTCGGCCGCTCCGAAGTCGGCGTCTACCTGCTGCGCCGCCACGCGGATGGTGGCGAGTTCCGCGCCGCCTGGGACGCCGCGCTCGATCTCGGCGTGCGCCGCATCGAGGACGCGGCGATGGATCGCGCGCTCTACGGCACCGAGGAGACCATCCACTACCACGGCGAGCACGTCGCCACCCGCCGCCGCTACAACGAGCGGCTGGTAATGTTCATCCTCCGCAACCGCGCGCCCGAACGCTTCACGGACGGCGGCGCCAAGGGCCTCAACGCGGTCGGCCTGATGAACCTCAAGCGGCAGAAGAAGCAGTGGCGCGCCGAATGGGAGGCCGAGCGCGAGGCCAAGGCCCCGTCCCCCGCCGAGATCAGGGCGGTGCTCGACCGCAAACTCGCCGCGCTCAAACAGCAGATCCTCGCCCGCACCAGCCCCGTCGCCTACGAGCTCGAGATCGCCAAAGTCGCCCAGTGCCGCGCCGACGAAGCCGCCGGCTGGGACCCGCGCCAGCCCTACGCCGAGTTCGCCGCCAGGGCCGCCGAGCTGCTGCCGCATTTCCTCAACGAAGTCCGCGGCGAATGGCCGCCCTACGAGGAGGCCTACGCCGAGCGGACCAGCGAAGACGAGCCGCTCCCCCTGCCCCCGCCGAGCGAGGAGACGGAGGAAGCGGAGGAGGCCGGACCGAGGGTGAGAACGCTGAAGGATGAGGAGTGGTAATCCGGGCCGCGACCAGCGGCCCGCAAGGCCGGTTGCGAAGCAGAACCGCGAAGCGGGACAACTGCCCGGCCGCCCGAGCCAATGCGAGGAAGCCAAGCGAGCCGGATGGCTCGCGCCCGGCGTTTGAGGGCGCCTAACAAAGAAGCTGATTGTTGTGGAGCGGGCGGCGGAGAATTGGGTGCGGCGGTAAAAGCTCGTCCTATACGAGCGACTCCTGTTGATCTAATGGGACGGACCCTTGCTTCCTACAGGATGTAGCGAAATAAGTTGATAATGAGGATGGTGTGACGGGGCCTGGGGAGTTCAAAGAGATAAGCCCGCCCACTCCGAGCAATCAGTTCGGAGGGGATCACGTTTCATTTGGGATTCCAGTTCCTAAGCAGAAGCGGCTCGAACTCCTCGACCCGGACGAATGGGAAGCGTTCGTCGAGGAATGGGCGCAGTCGCTCAAAACCACGTATCATCGGGTTAAACGCCATTCCGGAGCGGGCGATCAGGGGCTCGATGTTGTCGGCCTATTGAAATCTGAGCAGTTAGAAGATGGCTACGACAGCTATCAGTGTAAGCACTACGATCACCCGCTACGGCCGAGTGACGTATGGATTGAGCTTGCCAAGGTCATCCACCACACGTTCCGAGGCGACTACCCGGTTCCTCGCCAGTACTTCTTTGTTGCCCCGCATGGCATCGGAACCAAGCTGCAAAAGCTGCTCGGCCAAGCTGCGAAGCTGGAACAGGGCCTGAAAGAAAACTGGGACGGTTCTTGCCGCGATGAATTGGGGGCAGCGGGGCCAGTCGAACTCGTCGAACCTCTATCCAATTACGTCGATGATTTCGACTTCACCATTTTCAAGTCGGTTTCTGCAGCCAATCTTATCGAAGGTCATGCGACTACACCCTTTCACACGGTGCGCTTCGGAGGCGGACTGCCTGAACGAGGCGATGTGATTGTTCCCGCCGAATTTCAGCCCAACGAACTCCGATTTACCGAACAGCTAATGGAGGCATACTCGGACAACGCCAAGACTACGATCAAGCGAGATGAAATCACTTCAACTTCTTATCACGTCGATTACAAGAAACAGCGCGAACGTTTTTTTAGTGCAGAATCACTACGGAACTTTGCTCGAGACAATGTGCCGCCCGGCACATTCGAAGATCTTCAAGAGCAAGCTCTCGACTCCGTCTTCGACGTTTGTCAGGAGGCGCATCCGTGTGGCCTAACGCGAATGCGCGCGGCACTGAATCAGGTAAGCAGCGTGCACTTTGGTTCAAGTCCGCTATTCACGCGAATCCGTGAACCAGACAAAAAAGGGTTTTGCCACCAACTAGCCAACGAAGATAAGCTGAAGTGGGTGCCGTGATGAGCGAAGCTATTTCGCCATTCAATTCGGCGCTTGAGGCGGGTCTTCGCTCGCTGTTCATTCTGGATGAATCATATCCGCGCGCCTTGGACCTGAGTTCACTTGTAAGCCTAGATTATCTCGTTGTTCACTCAGGTGACGTTGGCGGTCCTGCGAGCCTGCATGCACCGGTCCCTCTCAGGTCAGGTGAAATACTCGTTCGTCGAAATCTAGTGGAGCGAGGTCTGATGCTGATGCTCAGTCGACGCCTGCTTGAGCGGCAACTGAATTCCCACGGGGTCTTTTACTGTGCGAGCGACATATCAAGTCCTTTCGTGGAGAACTTGAGCGCGCCTTACAGCCGTGACCTTCGTAGTAGAGCCCAATGGGCCGTGCGCGAGTTTCTGAACACTCCGCCCGATATCCTTCGAAAGAACCTCAATCGCCTCTTCGAAGGTCTAGCTCCGCAATTTCAAGCCGTGGAGCGGCCTACGCTCTTATGACGCCGCGCATTCGCCTTGATCGTCTTACGTTTGTTGGGCCCCAACAAACTGCGGCCGCCGTTCGATTGGATGATCACCTCACTGTCGTTTGTGGCGCCTCGGATACCGGAAAGTCCTTCATTGTTGAGGCGATCGATTTCGCACTGGGTCGCTCGACCGCACCGCGGGACATTCCGCAACGAGTTGGGTACGATCGGGTCAGACTCCAACTCGGGACGGATGACGGTGAACACACCTGGACGTTAGAACGCTCGATGGCCGGAGGCGGCTATCGATTGGCCGAAGGAGTTGTTCGAGACGATGAATCTATCACAGCCGATGATACCCTAAGCGACAAGCACAAGCACGCCACCACCGATAACATCAGCGGATGGTTGCTTCAAAAGATCGGCCTGCTTGGTTCAAGAGTCCAACGAAACAAGTCCGGAGAGACCAATAGCCTGAGCTTTAGGAATCTCGGAAAGCTTTTGATTGTCGATGAAGAAGATATAATCGCACAACGCTCGCCCTTCCTTTCAGGTCAGTACACTACTGCGACCATCGAATTCGCGGTACTGAAACTCTTCTTAACCGGTATTGACGATTCTGGAATGGTTAATAGCAAGGCTATTAAATCATCTGAACAGGACAATTCGATAAAGATTGGCTTGTTGGAGGAGATGATTCACAGCCTGGAGCAGGAAATTCAAGATGTCGCACCCGAGGCGGAGCTCCGTGATCAGTTATCTCGCCTTGACGCGACCATAGCTGAAATCGGCCAACACGTCGCCGCTGCGAGGTCAGATGCAAATCAAGCATTGCTCCGGAGACAAGACCTGGCTCGCAATCTCGACGCAGCCCGCTCAAGAGTGAGCGAAATCGACGAGCTGAGCGAACGCTTCAATTTGCTCCACGCTCACTATCAAACCGACATCCAAAGGCTTAGAGCAATTCAAGAGGGCGGGTCACTATTCGTACATTTGGATGCAGAAACCTGTCCGCTTTGCGGGGCGGCGCCTGAAGCTCAAGCGCACGCAGGGAGTTGCGACGCAGATGTCCCGGCAATCGTAAACGCCGCACAGTCTGAAATCTCAAAAATCGAGAGTCTAATCGAAGAATTAAATGAGACTCGAAGCCAACTAGGCAGCGAGAGCGAAAAGTTGGGTCTCTTGGTTGAACAGGTAAAGCCAGAACTAGAGCAGGCTGGTTCGGACATTGAGGAAATTCTGAATCCCCGCTTGGGCGAGATTACCGGTCAATTTCAAGAGTTAGCCGACGCGAAAGCGGACGCTCACGGCCAACTGCAGCTGTATTCTCGCCTCAAGATTCTTCTCGAACGGCGAGACGATCTGATATCTGAAGAAGAGGGGCCGGCAGATGATGCAATTCAGGCCGATCTTTCGCAATTCATCTTGGATGAGTTCTCGCAGGAAGTTCATCATACGCTACAGGCTTGGAACTTCCCGAACGCGGAGCGCTTGCATTTCGACCTAAAAACGAAGGACTTCGTCTTGGACGGAAAACCCCGCGCCAGCTTTGGTAAGGGCTTCAGAGCGATCACACACGCGGCTGTCACACTTTCGCTGATGCGTTATTGTTTCGATAGAGGATTGCCACATCCTGGCTTTGTGCTGCTCGATTCTCCCCTTCTCGCATATTGGAAACCTGAAGATGACTCAGACAGCCTTAAGCTGGCTGGGTCTGACTTAAAGGAACGGTTTTATAGTTATTTGGCCAATAAAGAGGCGCGTGGCCAAGTCATAATTGTCGAGAACGAACATCCCGTTGAAGAAAATTCTATTCATAGTATCGTGTTTACGAGAAATCCTTCAGAAGGCAGATTCGGATTGTTTCCGGTCTAATCACTTCGTCGAATTGTCTAGGTTGGCGAAGCCTACTCCTCCCCCATCCGCAACGCCGCAATAAAAGCCTCCTGGGGAATGCTCACATTGCCATACTCCCGCATCTTCGCCTTGCCCTTCTTCTGCTTCTCCAGCAGCTTCTTCTTCCGCGAAATATCGCCGCCGTAGCACTTCGCCGTCACGTCCTTGCGCATCGCGCCGATGGTCTCCCTCGCCACCACTTTGCCGCCGATCGCGGCCTGGATGGGGATCTTGAACAGGTGGCGCGGGATCAGGTCCTTGAGGCGCTCGCACATGTGCCGGCCGCGCGCCTCGGCGACGCCGCGGTGGACGATCATGCTGAGCGCGTCGACCGGCTCGTTGTTGACGAGAATGTTCATCTTGACCAGGTCGCCCTCGCGCAGCCCGATCTGCTCGTAATCGAAGCTGGCGTAGCCGCGGCTGATCGATTTGAGGCGGTCGTAGAAGTCGAACACCACCTCGTTGAGCGGCAGTTCGTACTGCACCTGCGCGCGGCCGCCGATGTAGGTGAGGTCCTTCTGCACGCCGCGGCGGTCCTGGCACAGCTTGAGGATGGAGCCGAGGTATTCGTCGGGCGTGTAGATGGTCGCCTTGATCCACGGCTCGTCGATCTGGGCGATGCGGCTGGGGTCGGGGTAATCGGCCGGGTTGTGGAGCATGATCGTGGCTGCGGGATCGGTGCGGCTGGCGTTGAGCACGATGCGGTAGACCACGGAGGGCGCGGTGGTGATGAGGTCGAGGTCGTATTCGCGGGTCAGGCGTTCCTGGATGATCTCGAGGTGGAGCAGGCCGAGGAACCCGCAGCGGTAGCCGAAGCCGAGCGCGGCGCTGCTCTCGGTCTCGAAGCTGAAGGAGGCGTCGTTGAGGCGCAGGCGGCCGAGGCTCTCGCGCAGCTTCTCGAAATCGGCGGCGTCGACCGGGAACAGCCCGCAGAACACCACCGGCTGGACTTCTTTGTAGCCGGGGAGCGCCTGGGTGGCGCCATGTTTGACCGTGGTGATGGTGTCGCCGACGCGGGCCTGCTCGACTTCCTTGATCTGCGCGGTGACGAAGCCGATTTCGCCGGGGCCGAGCTCGGGCAATTCGACGCGCTTGGGGGTGAAGCAGCCGACGCGGTCGATCAGGTGCTCGGTGCCGCCTTGCATGAAGCGGACGGCAAGGGCTTTCTTGATGACGCCGTCGATGACCCGCACGAGGATGACTACGCCGAGGTACGGGTCGTACCAGCTATCGACCAGCATGGCGGTGAGCGGGGCGTCGCGGTTGCCCTTGGGGGGCGGGATCTTGCGGACCACCGCCTCGAGCACGTCGTCGATGCCGAGGCCCGATTTGGCGGAGGTGAGGACGGCTTCGGAGGCGTCGAGGCCGATGATGTCCTCGATTTCCTGGCGGACTTTCTCGGGCTCGGCGGCGGGGAGGTCGATCTTGTTGATGACGGGGACGATTTCGTGGTCGTGCTCGATGGATTGGTAGACGTTGGCGAGGGTTTGCGCTTCGACGCCCTGGGCGGCGTCGACCACGAGGAGCGCGCCTTCGCAGGCGGCGAGCGAGCGCGAGACTTCGTAGGCGAAGTCGACGTGGCCCGGCGTATCCATCAGGTTGAGCTCGTAGGTCAGCCCATCCTTGGCGGTGTAATTGAGCCGCACCGTCTGGGCCTTGATGGTGATGCCCCGCTCGCGCTCGATATCCATGTTATCAAGCACTTGCTCGCTCATCTCGCGCTCGGTCAGCCCTCCAGTCGCCTGGATCAGCCGGTCGGCGAGCGTGCTCTTCCCATGGTCGATGTGGGCAATGATGCTGAAGTTGCGGATGCGGGACAGGTCCATCCCGCCCCCCTAGCCGCCGCTTTCGCGCTAAGCTAGGCCGCCCGCGAAGGCACCGACAAGTCGAGCTGCAGGAACCGCGGCACGGTCTTTTCGCCGGGCGCCTGAGCCATCGGCTGCGCATAGTAGCCGGGCGGCAGGGCCTGCAGCGGCATCCCCGCGGCGGCGAGCGCATAGGGCGAGATGCGGTGGCGGGTGCACAGGCCCTCGGCGCCGTCGCTGATCAGCGGGGTCTCGAACTCGACGCCCTGGGTCGCTTCCTGCGAACGGCGCACCCGGGCGACGATCAGCTGGCCCTCGCCGAGGTCGAGAACCAGATCGGTCTTTACCGGAACTTCGAGCAGGCCTTCGATCATCGCCCCGGTGCGCGACAGGTTGCGCAGCACGCAATCATAGCGGTGGTCCTCGTGGATCACCCCGATGCGGCGGAACACGGTGCGGCGCTCGGCGCGGTGCTTGGAGGGGCCGGCGGCCTGATAGCCCAGGTCGCCCGATTGCAGCTTCTCGAGCACCTCTTCCTGCGGCACGGCGCGCGAGAAGATGAAGCCCTGCACGTGGGTCGCGCCGCGCTCGCGCACCAGCGCCAGCTCGTCCATCGCCTCGACGCCTTCAGCAGTGGTTTCCATCTTCAGCGCGGCAGCCAGGCTGACGATCGCGGCGATGATCGCCGAATTGGAGTTGTCCGGCTCGGTGCAGCCGCGCACGAAGCTCTGGTCGATCTTGATCTTGTCGAACGGCGCGCGGCGCAGGTAACCGAGCGAGGAATAGCCGGTGCCGAAGTCGTCGAGCGCCAGCTTGACGCCGATCTTCTTCAACCGCTTGAACATCTGGTCGACCTCGAACGCGTCGCCCATGAACACGGATTCGGTGATCTCCAGCTCGAGCTGGTTCGCTTTGAGACCGGCGGACGCCAATGCGTTGGCGACCAGCTGCGGCAGGTTCTCGGAGGAGAACTGCTGCGCCGAGACGTTGACCGCCACGCGCAGGTGCCCGGGCCACTTGGCGGCGTCGGCACATGACTGGCGCAGCGCCCATTCGCCCAGCGGGCCGATCAGATTGGTCTCCTCGGCGATCGGAATGAACAGCGCCGGGCTGATGTAGCCGCGCTCGGGATGGTTCCAGCGCATCAGCGCCTCGAACCCGGTGACCATGTTGTCGCTCGCCCGCACCACCGGCTGGTAATGCATCGACAGCTGGCCGTTGGTCAGCGCATCGCGCAAGTCTTCTTCGATCTCGCGCCGTTCGTGCGCGGAATCCTTTAGATCGTTCGAATAGAACCGGTACTGGCCGCGCCCGCCGCCCTTGGCGGCATAGAGCGCCAGGTCGGCGCTTTTGACCAGTTCGTCGGGCTCGATCCCGTCGTAGGGCGCGATGGCGATGCCCAGAGAAGTGCCGATTATCGCCCGGCTGCCCTCGATCGAATAGGGTTGCGAGATCATCTGGATGATCCGCTGCGCCAGCTCGCCCAGCTTGCCGCGGTCGTCCATGTCCGGGATGATGATCTGAAATTCGTCGCCGCCCAGCCGGCCGATCTCGGCCGGAGCGCCGACGATCCGCTGCAAGCGCTGCGAGACCTGCTTGAGCAGGTCGTCGCCGGCGGGATGGCCGAGCGTGTCGTTGACCTGCTTGAAGCGGTCGAGATCGACCATCAGCAGGGCGCAGCTACGCTGGGCCGAGCGGAAGGCGGTGAGGATCGCGGTGAGGCGCTTGGCCATGCGGTGGCGGTTGGCGAGGCCGGTGAGCGAATCGTACTGCGACAGGCGCGAGGCATCGCGCTGGCGCTCGTAAACCGAAGTGATGTCCTTGGCGCTGCCGCGATAGCCGACGAAATCGTCGTGGCCGTCGAATTGCGGCTTGCCGGTCAGCGACCAGTACATCTCCCCTTCGCTCGACTCGACGCGCACGATGAGGTCGGCAAACTTGTTGCGCGCGCTGAGCAGGAACGACAGCGGACGCTCCGAGCGGTCATCGCCTTCGCCGGAGACCGCCACGACGATCTTGCCGAGCGTCTCGCCGATCACCTGGCGGTCGGCACCGAGCCGGCGGGCGGCCGAAGGGGAAAGATAGATCAGCCGGTTGTCGCCGTCGGTCGCCCAGAACCAGCCGATTTCCTCTTCTTCGAAGGCATCGAGCATGGCCAGGCGCTGACGGTCGTCGATGACGTGCACCACCGGCGCGCCGGCAACGGACGCGCGAAGGCTCGCGGCGCCTTTGGCCCCGAGATTTCGCAACATCCCGCGCATTGCCATCCTTTGTCACCCCACTGACGCGCAACTGAGGCGGCTTGCCTGTTTAATCCCGCCAAAGCTTAGGGTTTTCCACTTACCAAACCGATAAGAACGCCGGGAAAAGCGGCTCAGCCGGCCTGCTTGTGCAGCGGGCGGACGACCGCGTTGGGCGCGCGCCCCTGGATCTCCGCGATATTGCCGTCGCCATCGCGGTGCAGGGGCTCGGCGAATTCCACCCCCATCCGGTCGTCTTCGCACCAGCGCGTGGTCGCGGCGACCGTGTGCGTAACCGACAAGTGGAGCTTGAAGACCGTCCCGACCGGCACATTCCACAGGCCGTCGACGAGGCCGCCGGTGGTCGAGATATTGCGCAACGTGGCGTTGTAGGACTGGTCCTGGTACTCGAGCACCACCTTGCGCAGCATGGACTGGCGCGGGCGGCGCGAGGCCCTGGGCCCGCGGGCGACCGCCGCCAACCCGGTTCGCAGCCGCTCGCTGGCGGCCGCGACATCCAGCGGCCGTTCGTAGATGAAGCCCTGGACGTGGCTGCAGCCAAGCATCCGCACCAGATCGAGCTCGTCGAGCGTCTCGACCCCCTCGGCCGTGGTGTCCATGCCGAGCGCGTGCGCCAGGCCGGTGATCGAGGCGATGATCGCACCGTTGCGGCTGCCCGGCTGCGTCGCGCCATGGACGAAGCTCTGGTCGATCTTGATCTTGTCGAACGGCGCCTTCTTCAGATAGCCGAGCGAGGCATAGCCGGTGCCGAAATCGTCGAGCGCGAGGCGCACGCCGATGCGCTTGAGCGCGGCAAACATCTTGTCGGTGCCCTCGTCGTCGCTGAGGAACACGGATTCGGTGATCTCGAGTTCGAGCCGCGAGGCGCGGATGCCGGCCTGGGCCAGCGCGCTGGTGACGATCGCCGGCAGCTGCGGGTTGGCGAATTGCAGAGGCGAGACATTGACCGCGACGAGCACGTCCTCCGGCCAGCCGGCGAGGTCATGGCAGGCGGTCCTGAGCGCCCATTCGCCGAGCTGGGCGATCAGCCCGCTGTCCTCGGCGATCTTGATGAACTTCTCGGTCGGTATCCAGCCCTTGGTCGGGTGCTGCCAGCGCAGCAGCGCCTCGAACCCGGAGATGCGTTCGGTCGCGGTCGACACGACCGGCTGATAGAACAGCTGCAACTCGCCATTGGCGATGGCATCGCGCAGATCCCGCTCCATCCGCGCCCGCCCCTCGGCCTCGGCGTGGAGGTCGTGGGCGAAGAAATGGAACCGCCCGCGCCCGAGGTCCTTGGCGGCGTAAAGCGCCAGGTCGGCATTGCGGATCAACTTTTCGCTGGCCAGTCCATCGTCGGGCGACAGCGCGATACCGATCGAGGCGCCAATAATGACCCGCTGGCCGTCGATCGAATAAGGCTGCGACAGGGCATTGATGATGTCGGAAGCCAGGTGCCCAATCGCCTTGCGCTCGATCCGGCCCGGCACGATGACCTTGAACTCGTCGCCGCCGAGCCGGCCGACCTTGCCGATGTGCCCGGCCGCGCGGTCGAGCCGCTGGGCGACCTGCTGGAGCAGTGCGTCGCCCGCCGGGTGGCCCATGGTGTCGTTGACGTGCTTGAAGCGGTCGAGATCGAGCAGCATGACCGCGCAGGCGCGGTTCGCCTCGTGCTGCGAGGCGAGGATCTTCTCCAGCTCCTGCGACATCTGGAACCGGTTGGCGAGGCCGGTCAGCGAATCGAAGTGAGCGAGGCGCGAGGCGTGCTCCTGGCTGCGCTTCTTCTCGGTCAGATCGGTGCCCGAGCCGCGGAAGCCGACGAAATTGCCGAACTCGTCATGGATCGGGCGCCCGCTGACCGACCACCAGCGTTCCTCGCTGCGGATGGCTGCCCGGACCGGCAGCTCCTGAAACGCCGAGCGAGCCGAAAAGTGGAACAGCAGCGTGCGCTCGCCTTCCAGGCCGGTGTCGGCGAGGTCGAACAGCTCGATCAGCGGCAGGCCGATCAGCTGCTCGGCCGAATGTCCGACCGCTTGCGCCACCGGCGCGGAGATATAGGTCAGCAGCCCGCGCCGGTCGGTTTCCCAGAACCAGCCCTGCCGGGTCTCTTCGTAGTCGGCGAGAATGTCGCGCGCCCGGGTCTGGATGCGGTCGCGCGCCTGGCGTTGCACTTCCTCTTGCCGTTGCTCGCGAAACTGCTCGCGGCTGACCAGCACTGCGATCGCCAGCGCGATCAGCACGGTCGCGGCCCCGGCCAGCGAGGCGTGCGCCACGACCGCGGCCGACCACACCGAAAGCTGCGCCGCGAAGATCACGCCCGGCTGGCGGCGCAAGTAAGCGGCGGCGACGCCCGCGACGCACAGCAGCGCGGCGATCGCCACGTCCCACGGCAGCGAGCCCTGCGTGCTCCAGCGGGTGATCGCGAGGCCGAACAGGAACAGCGGCGCCACCACCACCACGAAGGCGGCCACCAGGCGTGGATAGAGCCCGCGCGCCGCGACCAGCACGTGGGCCCTGCCGACCAGCGCAGTGCCCAATACGGCCACCGCCAGCATGGCGCCCGTGGCCCGGGTGGGGAGCGCACGGCTGGCCAGCACGGCGATGCCGATCGCGGTCACCAGGGTCAGGATCAGGTAAGGCCAGCGCGGCGGGATCCAGTTACGGACGGTCAGGCGCGGCTGGTCGATTGCCGAGGCGCGGTCGAGGCGCAGCTCGCGGCGCGGCCCGCGGCGTTGCTCGGGCTCGATCCCGGGCACCTGGACCTCAGCGCCGGACGGCTCGACCAGTTCGGCCGGCACGGCTTCAGGGCCGCGCTCGTGCGCCGCATCGCTGGAACGTGCGTGACTGGCCCCCGGCATGGCCGCTTAATGCCCGACCGGCTTTGAAAAACGGTTAAGTTATCGCCATTCTTGAAGGCGTCGAAAGTTGCCGCGCAAGGAACCGCCGCTAGAGTTGCGCCGGCCTGGAAATGTCCACGGGAGGGCTTGGCAACCGCATGCGGCATATCGCGATTATCGGCTCCGGGCCGGCCGGCTACTACACCGCCGAGGCGGCGCAGAGGGCGTTCGGCGAGGAAGTGGCGATCGACGTGTTCGATGCCCTGCCGGTGCCGTTCGGGCTCATTCGCAGCGGCGTTGCCCCCGATCACCAGTCGATCAAGGCGGTCGCGAACCGCTACGAAAAGGTCGCGCTGAGCGACAACGTGCGCTTCGTCGGCAACGTGCGGGTGGGCAGCGACGTATCGATCGCCGAATTGCAGGAGCTGTACGACGCCATCGTGCTGGCGACGGGCGCGCCGCGGGACCGCGACCTCGGCATTCCAGGCCAGGACCTGGCCAACGTGTTCGGCAGCGCGGCATTCGTCGGCTGGTACAACGGCCATCCGCAGTTCGCCGACCTCGATCCCGACCTGTCGGGCAAGACGGCGGTGGTCATCGGCATGGGCAACGTCGCGCTCGACGTGGCGCGGATCCTCGCCAAGACCCGCGCCGAGTTTTCCGGCAGCGACATCGTCGCCCACGCGCTCACGGCGCTCGAAGCCTCAAAGATCGAGCGAATTCTGGTGCTTGGCAGACGGGGGCCGCACCAGATCATGATGACGCCCAAGGAGCTGGGCGAGCTCGGCCACCTCGAACGCGCTTCGCCGCACGTCGCCCCCGCCGACCTGCCCGCCCCCGAGGAAGATGCAATCCTCGAGCCCGGCCTGCGCAAGTCGGTCGGCCATTTGCGGGCCTTCGCCGCGACCCCCGAGCATATCCGCGCGGAAAAACCGATCGAGCTCGAATTCATGTTCATGTCGTCTCCCAAGGCTCTGACCGGAAACGGCAATGTTGAGGCGATCGAGATCGAAAAGACCCGCCTGGTGCGCGGCCATGCCGAAGGCACCGGCGAGATCGAGACGCTCGGCGCCGACCTTGTCATCAGCTGCATCGGTTATCGCACCTCGCCGATCGAGGGCGTGCCGTTCGACGAGCGCGCCGGGCGTTTTGCCAACGACGAAGGCCGCATCCTGCCCGGGCTCTATTGCGTCGGCTGGGCCCGCCGCGGCCCCTCCGGCACCATCGGCACCAACCGGCCCGACGGCTACTCGGTGGTCGAGTTGATTGCCGAGGACGCCGAGAGTGGCGCGTTAGGCCCAGCGCGAAGGCCAGGTCCCGCCGGCTTCGATGCTTTGGCTAAAGCGCGCGGCCTCGACGTGGTCACCTACGGCGACTGGAAGAAAATCGAGCAGGCCGAGGAAAAAGCCGCCCGCGAAGGCGCCCCGCGCGAGAAGTTCGTCGATGTCGAGGCGATGATCAGGGCGCGGGGGTAGGCGACTAGCTGGACCCCGGGACAAGCCCGGGGTGACAAAGTGGCTGTAGCCTAACTCTTATTGTCACCCCGGACTTGTTCCGGGGTCCAGCTCCGTCCAACGTTCAAAGCGTGCGCACCTTCGAACCCTGCGTGTACCTTCTCGCAAACCGCTATCGAGGGGCGGTTTACACCGGCGTCACGTCGGACTTGATGGCTCGCATCCACCAGCACCGCGAGGAGACCTTTGGAGGCTTCACAGCGGAGTACGACGTGAAAAGGCTCGTTTGGTTCGAGCGGCACGACGATATCGAGGTCGCCATCAGGCGTGAGAAGACGATCAAGCGCTGGCGGAGGCAATGGAAGTTCAACGTGATCGAGGAAGGCAATCCCGATTGGCGGGATTTGGCGGTCGATCTGGGATTTCCGCCGCTGGGTCAGAAAGGCAAGCTGGGCCCCGGAACAAGTCCGGGGTGACTACTCAGCTGCTCAACTACACCCGCATCGGCATAAGCACATACAGCGCGGGGCTGTTCTCGTCCTGGCGGATCAGCGTCGGGGCGCCGGGGTCGGCGAGGTGGAGCTCGACCGTGTCGCCCTCGATCTGGTGGAGGATGTCCTTCAGGTAATTGGCGTTGAAGCCGATCTCGAGCGCCTCGGAGCGGTAGTCGGCGGGGACTTCCTCGGCGGCGGTGCCGTTGTCGGGGCTGGTCACCGAAAGCGTCACCTTGTCCGCATCCACCGCCATCTTGACCGCGCGGGTCTTTTCGGTGGCGATCGTCGCAACGCGGTCGACACCGTCGTAGAAGCTCTTCGGATCGAGTTTCAACAGCTTGTCGTTACCCGTTGGAATGACGCGAGAATAATCCGGGAAAGTGCCGTCGATCAGCTTGCTGGTCAGGACCACCCCGCCCTCGCCGCCAAGCGTGAAGCGGATCTTGCTGGCCGACAGGTCGACCTCGACGTTGCCGTCCATGGACTCTTCGAGCAACTTCCTGAGCTCGCCGACCGCCTTTCGCGGCACGATCACGTCGGGCATCCCGGCGGCGCCTTCGGGGCGCGGGATAGTGAACCGGGCGAGACGGTGGCCATCGGTGGCCGCGGCCTTGAGCACCGGCTGATCATCGTCCGAGACGTGCAGGAAGATGCCGTTGAGGTAGTAGCGTGTCTCCTCGGTCGAAATGGCAAAGCGCGTCCGGTCGATCAGCTCGGCGAGCAGCTTGGCCGGCAGCTCGAAGCTGGTCGGCAAGTCGCCCTCGACGATCACCGGGAAGTCATCGCGCGGCAGCGTCGGCAGCTGGAAGCGGCTGCGGCCGGCCTTGACCGCCATGCGGTTGTCGGCGACCTCGAGGCTGACCTGGCTGCCTTCGGGCAGCTTGCGGGCGATGTCGAACAGCAGGTGCGCCTGAACGGTGATCGCGCCGGGCTGCTCGACCGAGGCGGCATCGAGGCTCTCGACCACCTGCAGGTCGAGGTCGGTGGCCATGATCCGCACCCGGCCGTCGGCGGAGGCCTCGATCAGCACGTTGGAGAGGATCGGGATGGTGTTGCGCCGCTCGACCACCGACTGGACGTGCGACAGACAACGCAGCAGGTTGGCGCGTTCGATGGTGGCTTTCATCGCAACAATGACCCCCTGAAACGCATACGGCCGGAATCGCCCGCAAGCGCCGGAAAATGTCGATTTACCCTTAGCGGGGCGGCGAAATGCAGCAAGGAGTAAGGGCGAAGCGCCCGGATTCGCTGGGGATAAAAAGCCTCAGGCAAACCCAATCTTCGCTAGGCAAACATCGCCATGCCGCCATTCACATGCAGCGTCGCGCCGGTGATGTAGCCGGCCTCCTTCGAGGCGAGGAAGGCGACCGCTGCGCCCACGTCCTCGCCCTCGCCCATCCGGCCCATCGGGATACGCGCGTTGAGCGCGTCCTTCTGCGCCTCCGGCAGCCCGTCGGTCATCGCCGTGCGGATGAAGCCCGGCGCGACGCAATTGGCGGTGATGCCGCGGGTCGCCACTTCCTGGGCGTAGCTTTTGGTCATCCCCACCAGGCCCGCCTTGGCGGCGGCATAGTTGACCTGGCCCGGATTGCCGGTCGCTCCGACTACGCTGGTGACGGTGATTATCCGCCCGAAGCGCGCCTTCATCATCGGCCTGGCCGCCGCGCGCATCAGCCGGAACGCGGCCTCGAGGTTGATGCGGATCACCTGTTCCCACTCTTCGTCCTTCATCCGCATGGCAAGGTTGTCGCGGGTGATCCCGGCGTTGTTGACCAGCACGTCGAGCTGGCCGAGCGTGTCGAGCGTTGCCGGAACCAGCTCCTCGACCTGGGTGGCGTTACCGAGGTCGCAAGTGATCTCGACGTGGTCGAGACCCGTCTCGCCGTTCAGCTCCTCGCGAAACGAGCGCAACTTCGAACTGTTCGAGCCCGACAGCGCCAGCCGCGCGCCTTGTCTGGCCAAGCTGCGCGCGATCGCCGAGCCGATCCCCCCGCTGGCGCCGGTGACGAGGGCGGTCATTCCGGTCAGGTCGAACATGCTCATTCCCCTTGCGCCAGCCACGCGAACTCGCGCCGCCCGATCCGCCACAGCGCCATCGTTCCGAGCAGCTCGCCGACCTTCGTGCCGACGGCCTCGTCATCGCCGAAGCCGGCGGTCATGAGGAAGCTGCCCAGGACGAAGTCCTCCTCGGGAGTGGATTGCGGTTCCCGGCCTTCCAGCCCGGCGATCACCGCGCGCTCCATCAGGGTCCAAAGCTCGACGCGTTCGCCGCCAGCCAGCGTGTCGTCGATGGCGCGGAGCTGCCCGGCGGTGAGGTGCCCCGCCAGGCGGTAGGCCGCTTCGGAGAGCCGCCCGAGCTCGAATAGCATGGCGTAGTAAAGTTCGTTCTCTGACCAGCCGTTCGCGCCGGAGCAGCCCTGCGCCGCCTCGATGCCGATCTGCGACAGCTCGTCCCCCGTGCTTTGCGGGTCGCTGTCATCGAAACTGAAGCGGGTCGACAAGGCCGCGATTTCGGCCAGTTCCTCGGCCCCATAGGATTGCGCCATGCATTCGAGGCCGGCCGCACCGGCCGCGCCCGGCCATGCCAGCAGCAAGGCCCCCAAACCGGCAAGCGCCTTCCCCCTCACTGTCATCACGCGATCTCCTTCGCCAGGGCTTCGATATCGGCCATCGTCACCACGCTGGTGACCGTAACATCCTCGACCGTGCGCCCGATCATCGGGCCGAGCACTTTGCCGCCGAGTTCGACATAGAGCTCGATGCCGGCCTGCTTCATCGCCAGCACGCTTTCGCGCCAGCGGACGCGGTTGCAGATCTGGTTGATCAGCAGGTCGGCCACTTCGGCCGGATCGGTCACGGCGCTTGCGGTGTAATTGGCATAGACTGGCAGGTGGAAGGCGCCCGGAGGCGTGCGGGCCAGCGCGACGTCCATCGCCTCGGCGGCGGGCTGCATCAGCGTGCAGTGGAACGGCGCCGAAACCGGCAGCAGCACGCCGCGCTTGATTTCGAAGTCCTTGACCGTGGCCACCGCGCGCTCGATCGCGCCGCGATGGCCGGAGAGAACGACCTGGCCGGGATCGTTGTCGTTGGCGACCTGGCACACTTCGCCTTCGGCAGCCGCCTCGGCCAAGGCCTGCGCCTTCGCCAGGTCCGCTCCGAGCAGCGCGCACATCGCCCCCACGCCGACCGGCACCGCCGCCTGCATCGCCTGCCCGCGCAGCTTGAGCAGCCGCGCCGTATCGGCGAGCGAGAACGCACCCACGGCGCAAAGCGCGGTGTATTCACCGAGCGAATGGCCGGCGACGCACTCGCCCTTGGCGGCGATCGACACCCCGCCTTCGCGCTCCAGCACCCGCAGCACGGCGATGGCGTGAGCCATGATCGCCGGTTGCGCGTTTTCGGTCAGCAGCAGCGCCTCATCCGGCCCCTCGCGCATGATCCGCGACAGGTTCTGTCCCAATGCTTCGTCGACTTCCTGGAACACCTCGCGCGCGGCAAGGCTGGCCGCCGCCAGTTCGGCGCCCATGCCGACTTTCTGGCTGCCCTGGCCGGGAAATACGAAGGCGGTCATCGGCGAACTCCTGCTGCGGAGCGGTTATGAGGCACCGGGCGTCCGGGCAAGACCGAAGGGCACGATCTTGTTGGCCGCGTCGTGGCCGATCTGCGCCTCGCCAAGGTACGGAATGCCGCTGCGCTCGCACCAGTGGCGGGCGATGTCCTCGGCGCCTGCCCCGAACGGGCGGTCGTTTTCGGGCACCGCCACGATGCGCCCGAGCCGCAGCCCGGCGACGCCGCGCAAGTGCTGGGTGACGTGGAAAAACAGCCGGTCGATCGCATAGAGATGCTCGGCCACTTCCTCGACCATGACCACATGGCCCGCGAGCATCGGCATCAGCTCGGTGCCGCACAGCATCGCCAGCGTCATCAGGTTGAACGCCACCGTCGGCCGGTCGTCGAGCGAGGGTTCGAGGCCCGCGGCGTCGCCCGCCAGCCAGGCCAGCGCCCGCCGCACCGCCTCCTCGCCGCCGTCGCGGCGCACGTCGACCGGCATCGGCCCGTGGACCGGATGGCCGAACTCGGCGCGATAAAGCCCCGCAAGCAGGTAACCGCAATCGGAGTAGCCGAGGAAGGTCTTGTCGCGCGCCGCGTTGCCCATCCCCGCAATCGCCTCGGCGGTGATGCGGTTGGCGCCATAGCCGCCCTTGGCGAACCACACCGCGTCGAAGGCCGGATCGTTGGCGCATGCAAGCAGCGCCGCGAGCCGCGTCGCGTCGTCGCCCGCGAAGTGGCCGTCCACCGCGAAGCACTGCTCGTGGAAGTGCAGCTCCAGTTGCGGGAACTCGGCCGCCGCCAGCGCGGTGACCCGCGTCGCCACGTCGCGGGTGATCGGCGTCGAAGGCGCGCAAATGGCGATGCGGCTCATGCCGCACCCCTAACCATGCGAGTTGTAATGTCGAGGTCCGGCGAATAGCTGGACCCGATGACCGACCTTACCGCACACCCCTGGTTCTTCTGCGGCATTGGCGGCTCCGGAATGCTGCCGCTGGCGACGATCCTGCGCGGCTTGGGAGCTGAAGTCGCCGGGTCCGACCGCAGTCGCGATCAGGGCCGCACACCGGAAAAGTTCGCCTGGCTCGAGCGGCAGGGCTTCGCGCTGTTCCCGCAGGATGGCAGCGGGGTCACCTCGGCGAAGCAGACGCTGGTCGCTTCGGCCGCGATCGAGGACACGGTGCCGGAAATTGCCCGCGCCGCGCAGCTCGGCTGCCCGCGGATGAGCCGCGCCGAACTGCTCGCGGCGCTGTTCAACGCCGCGCCTGTCGGCGTGGCCGTCGGCGGCACCAGCGGCAAGTCGACCGTGACGGGCATGCTCGGGTGGATCCTGCACCAGGCCGGGCGCGACCCGACGATCATGAACGGCGCGGTGATGAAGAACTTCGTCGATGCAGACACGCCCTTCGCCAGCGCGCGGGTCGGGGCCAATGACTCTGGGGCGAGCGAGGTGTTCGTTTCCGAAGTCGATGAGAGCGACGGTTCGATCGCGCTTTACCGGCCCGAAGTGGCGGTGCTGCTCAACGTCAGCCTCGACCACAAGGAAATGGCGGAGCTGCGCACGCTGTTCGGCGATTTCCTCGCCGCCGCGCCGGTTGCGGCGGTCAATCTCGACGATCCCGAAAGCGCCGCATTGGCGGTGCGCGCCCGCGAAGTCATCGGCTTTGCGATCGACGCCCCCGCGCGAATTTCGGTGAGCAAGTGGTCGGACAGCCCCGGCGGCGTGGCCGCGACCGTCACCGACCGGCAGGACCAATCCTCGCACGCGCTCAGCCTGCAAATGCCCGGACGCCACAACCTCGCCAACGCGCTCGCCGCCGTGGCCGGAGCGGTCGCGGCAGGGATCGCGACGGCGGAGGCGGTGGCGGCGCTGGGGAGCTTCACCGGCATTGGCCGCCGGTTCGACGTGATCGGCACCAGCCCCGGCGGCATCACCGTGATCGACGATTTCGGCCACAACCCGGAGAAGTGCCGCGCCACTTTGCGCACTTTGAAGGCCCACACGGGCCGGGTGATCGCCTTCTTCCAGCCGCACGGCTACGGCCCGCTCAAGCAGATGGGGCACGAGCTGGCGCTGACTTTCGCCGAGGAACTCGGGCCCGAGGACGTCACCATCCTGTGCGATCCGGTTTACTTCGGCGGCACTGTGGACCGAAGCGAAGGCAGCGAACGGATCGTCGGGCTGATCGAGGAAGCGGGCGGCAATGCCGAATACCTGCCCGAGCGCGAGGCCTGCGGCGATCGCATCGTCGAGCTTGCCCGGCCCGGCGACCGCATCGTGGTGATGGGCGCGCGCGACGACACGCTCACCACCTTTGCCAAGGACGTGCTCGCGCGGCTGCTCTAGTCAGCGAACTCGATAGAAGCGGATGCGGACCGCGGATCCGTGCTCGGGCGGTGCCAGCTCGAGCGTGCCAACGAAGGCGTTCTGCGAGAGCCATTCGTACTTGCCGCGCGGGGCCTCGAACACCGGATGGGTGCGGACCGGCAGCAGCGCGCCGCCCTCGCCGATGCAAATCACTCCCTTGTTGATCACGTTGATCAGCACGTCGTCGTCGGTCTGGAGGAAATAGTCCGCCTCGACGTCGGTGCAGCCGTCGGCGCGGCGCAGCTGCCAGTCCCAGCCACCCGGCACTACCACGCCGCGGATGTCGGGGCCCTCGAAGGTGCCGCCGGTTATCGGGATGATGATCCGCTCGCCGCGAGCGGTGGCGCCGGGCATGGCCACTTCGCCGAGCGTGACGATCTCCTCTAACACGAATTCCAGCGTCGGTGCTTGTGTCGGCGGCTCCTGGGCCATGGCCGGAGCCGCAACCAGGACGCCCGCGCCGAACGCGACTTGCCAGGCCTTCATTGGCCAAAGATTCATGGACTATCCCCCTCGATGCGGGTCACGCTAGCAGCGGCCCGCCCGTCGGCAAGGGGTCAGACCACCGACCCGGCCATCGCCGCCAGCGCAATCGCCGGCAGGAAGCCGAGCAGCGTGGCCAGCGCATAGCTGCGCGCGCGGATCACGGACAATGCGCTCGCTCCGCTGACCAGCGGGTGCGGCACCCCGGTCAGCCGAAGCCCGAGCAGATAGTAGAACCCGCGTTTCGAGATCGCCTGGTCGAAGGTCCCGAGCCGCTCGCCCCAGCGTCGGCGGGCGCGCGCGGCCAGCCAGCGCCGCGTCACGGCGAAGAACAGCTGGCTGCCGAGCACCGCGCCGGCGACCACGCACAAGGTCCCCAGCCAACCGCCGAGCAGCGCGCCCGACGAGAACGAGATCGGCACCAGCACGCCCGGTATCCCGACCGCGACCAGCATGGCGGTCAGTGCCAGCAGCGCCAGCCCGAGCAGCCATTCGCTGCCTAGCAACGTCGCGAGAACCGGAACCTGTTCGAAAAGCCAGCCGACGATATCCACGGATGCCCAGCGTTCGCCGCCCCCCTTCGTTCCCGCCCATGCGGCAGGTCGTGCCACAAGTGCGAAATCCACACTCGAATCCGGCACGACTTACCCTCCGATCGCTTAAGGCTTTGCTACCCGGCAGGCCTTGCCTTCCGGCGGCAAACCTGTATGTGCGCGCCTTCCCGCGGCCCCCAGGATTGTTTGGGCGTCCACGAGAAACCCAAGAAAGCCGGAGGGGCCCCTGCACCCGCGGGATCAGCCAGCGATCGGCATGGAAGTGAAAGGAACGCGCGCATGCCGCTGTACGAGCATGTTTTCCTGGCGCGCCAGGATCTGAGCCAGGCTCAGGTCGATGCGCTAGCCGCCAGTGCCACCGAAGTGGTCGAGCAGGGCGGCGGCAAGGTCGCCAAAACGGAAACCTGGGGCTTGAAGAGCCTCGCCTACAAGATCGATCGCAACCGCAAGGCGCATTTCGTGCTGCTCAACATCGAGTGCCCCGGGCCAGTGGTGGCCGAGCTCGAGCGGCAGAACCGCATCAACGAAGACGTGATCCGCTGGCTCACCGTCAGTGTCGAGGCGCACGAGGAGGGCCCGTCCGCGCAGATGCGCAAGGTCGAGCGCGACAAGAAGCGCCGCGACCGCGAGGGAGCATACTGATGTCGCGCCCGTTTTTCCGCCGCCGCAAGTCCTGCCCGTTCTCGGCCAAGGACGCCCCCGTGATCGATTACAAGGACGTGCGCCTGCTGCAGGGCTTCATGTCCGAACGCGGCAAGATCGTGCCGAGCCGCATCACCGCGGTTTCCGCCCGCAAGCAGCGCGAGCTGGCCAAGGCGATCAAGCGCGCCCGCCACCTGGGCCTGCTGCCCTACCTCGTGAAGTAAGGGAGCGCTCGTCATGGAAATCATCCTGCTCGAACGCATCGAGAAGCTCGGCACGATCGGCGACGTGGTTCGCGTCAAGGACGGCTATGCCCGCAACTTCCTGCTGCCGAACAAGAAGGCGCTGCGCGCCAACGACGCCAACCGCAAGGTGTTCGAGGCCAACCGCGAGCGGCTCGAGACCGAAAACGCGGCGCGCCGCGACGAAGCCTCCCAGGCCGGCGCCGGCGTCGACGGCACCGAGCTGGTGCTGATCCGCTCGTCGTCGAACTCGGGTCAGCTCTATGGCTCGGTCAACGTCCGCGACATCGCCGACGCGCTCAAGGACAAGGGTCACGACATCAACAAGTCGCAGATCATCCTCGAGCGGCCGATCAAGACTTTGGGTGTGTTCGACGTCAAGGTGGCGCTGCACCCCGAGGTCCACGTCATGGTCAAGGCCAACGTCGCCCGTTCGGACGACGAGGCCCTGCTCCAGGCGCAAGGCGTCGACGTGCTCGGCCAGGCAGCCGACGAAGACCGCAGTGCGGACGAAGGCTTCACCGAAGCGTTCGATCCCAACGCCGAGCCGGGCGAACTGCCCGCCGGGGAAGCCCCAACACTAGCCGAAGCCGAGGAAGCTGCCGTCGATGAGACCGCGACGGCCGACGAAGCTCCCGCCGCCGAAGTCGAAGGCGAAGAACCCGCCGAGGGCTGAACGCAATCCCCCTCCTCTTCAGAGGAGGGGCAGCGAGACTTAGGGTCGCGCAGCGGCCCTTAGTCGCAGCGGGGTGGTGCTGCGGCCGCGCGCCGCGCCACCACCCCCGACCCCCTCCTCTGAAGAGGAGGGGGCTTTGGTTTCATTCGAACACCGCCAGTCCGTCGCCGCCTTCGCCGCTCGGCAGCCGGCGCAGCACCTGGCCGGTGGCGAAGTCGATCTCGGCGATGCGGTCCGTAGCGGTCTCGGCGGCGTAGAGCCGCGATCCGTCGCCGGAAAACACCAGCGTCACCTGCTGGGCGGCCTGGCTGCCCGAGACCGGGACCCTGCGCGCCAACTCGCCGGATACCGCGTCGATCACCGCGAGCCCGCCCTCGGCGAAGTGCGAGCTGACCACCCAGCGCCCTTGCGGATGCGCCGCGACGCGGATCGGCACCGGGCCGGCCGCGACTTCGGCCTCGACCTCGAGCGTTGCGGGATCGAGGCGGTAGACCTTGCCGCTCTGGTTGGCGCCGACCCACAGTGCGCCGCCGTCGGGCGAGAGCGCGATGGCCTCGGTTTGCCCGCCAAGGACCATTCGTCCGTTCTCGTGCCCGGCGGCAACATCGTAGCGCACCACGGTGCCGGTCGGGATGATCGTGCCCCAGGCGAACGTACCGGCCTCGTTGACCACGACCATGTGAGGACCGGGCGCCCCGCTACCGATTTCGCGGACGATGACGCTGTCTGTCAGCGGCGCCTCAACCACGAAGATCGAGCCCCGCCCCTCCGCGCTGGCGTAGAGCGTGCCATCGCCATGCCAGAACACCCCGTGCGGCCGGGCGCCGTCGCCGAGCGCGATGCGCTTGACCAGGGCGAGGTCGGCGGTGCGGTAGATCTCCAGCTCCTGCCCGCTGTAGCAGGCGAGCGCGACGTGAACCCGGTCGGGCGAGACGGCCAGCTCGTGCGGATTGGGGCAGCTGGCGACTTCGTGCGTCTTCGCCCCGGTAGCGAGATCGACTCGGGTCAGGGTGTTGCCGCGCTTGCCGGCCACCAGCATCGTACCGGTGACATCGTCCGATGCCTGGGCCGGCGAGAGCGATCCGCAGCCGGCGGCCAGCAAGGCGGCTAAAGCGAGGATTCCTTTGTGCATCGCGAGTCCTCCAACACCCAAAGCACCCCTTGATACCGCCCGGACTTTGAACTGTCTCCAATTGTGCGCTAGCTGCGATGATGGATTCACTCACCGCCATTGCCGAGCTGACCGCGATCTACGACGCCGCGGTCGAGCGCCTGCGCTCCGATATCGCCGACTATGCCAGCAGCGGCGACGCTCCGCCGCCCGAGCGCCGCCACGACGGCAGCTATTGCTACCCCGAGCTGCGGGTGCACTTTTCCGGCGGCAGCTTCACCGGCGACCGCAGCCGTGCCTTCGGCCGGCTGCACCAGCCCGGCACCTATTCGACCACCGTCACCCGGCCCGCGCTGTTCGCCGATTATCTCGCCGAGCAGCTCGGCCTGCTGCAGGAAGATTACGGGGTCGAGATCGAGTGCGGCATGTCGCGCCAGGAAATCGCCTTCCCCTATGTGCTCGACGCGCAGGCCGGCGCGGCCATGCTCGGCGTCACCCCGACGCAGCTGGCGCGCTATTTCCCGACCACCGAGCTGGCGCTGATCGGCGACGAACTGGCTGACTCTATCGCCATCGGCGCGCCCGGCGAGGCTATGCCGCTGTCGCTGTTCGACGGCCTGAGGACCGATTTCTCGCTCGCGCGCCTTGCCCACTACACCGGCACCGCGCCCGACCATTTCCAGCGCTTCATCCTGTTCACCAACTATCACCGCTACATCGACGAGTTCGTCGACTGGGCGGGCAAACAGGTCGGCCAGGGGTTCTACACCGGTCTCGCCGGCGCCGGTGGCCTGTTCCTCGAGGCAACGACCGAAAACGCCACCGCGCAACTAAGCGAGACGACTTGGCGGCGGCACCAGATGCCGGCCTATCACTTGATGGCACCGGATCGGACGGGGATCACGCTGGTCAACATCGGCGTCGGGCCATCCAATGCCAAGACGATCACCGACCACCTCGCGGTGCTGCGGCCCGAGGCGTGGCTGATGATCGGGCACTGTGGTGGCCTCAGGCCCACCCAGAAGATCGGCGATTTCGTCCTCGCCCACGCCTATTTGCGCGACGATCACGTGCTCGACGACGTGCTGCCGCCCGAAATCCCGCTGCCGGCCATCGCCGAGGTCCAGCAGGCGCTGTACTCGGCGGCCGAGGAAGTCAGCGGGGCGGATGGCCACGACCTCAAGCAGCGCATGCGCACCGGCACGGTGGTCACCACCGACGATCGCAACTGGGAACTGCGCTACACCAAGACCGCGCTGCGCCTGTCGCAGAGCCGCGCCGTCGCCATCGAGATGGAAAGCGCCACTGTCGCCGCGCAGGGCTATCGCTTCCGGGTACCCTACGGCACGCTGCTGTGCGTTTCGGACAAGCCGCTCCATGGCGAGATCAAGCTGCCCGGCCAGGCCAACCACTTCTACGAACAGGCCATCGCCGCGCACCTGCAAATGGGCATCAAGGCCTGCGAACGCCTGCGCGCCGAAGGCCCGCGCTTGCACAGCCGCAAGCTGCGCGCGTTCAACGAGCCGCCGTTCAGGTAACACTTGGCCCTCTCCCCATGCGGGAGAGGGTTGGGAGAGGGGGAGGATCCATGAAGGGATTTATAGCGGCCATCGGCTTTTTCGCCGCCTTGCTTGCGCCAGCGGGTGCCGCTTCGGCGCAGCCTGCCGCGTGTGACCGGGCTTGCATGGGCGACGTGCTCGATCGGTTCATCGGGGCGGTTATTGCCAAGGACCCGAACCGGGCGCCCTTGGCGATCGGTTTTCGTCAGACGCAGAACTCGGTGCTGACACCGGCCGGTGCCGGGGCGTGGCAAACGATATCTGCCATCGGGGAAAGCCAGCGGCGCTACTTCGATCCGGTGAGCGGCAACGCCGCGTTCTTCGGCGTCGTTACGGACCGCGGCGAACCCGCGGTCGTATCGCTGCGGCTTCGCATCGAAAACCGCCAGGTCACCGAAGCCGAGTGGCATGTCGCCCATCGCGGAGACCCGGGTATTTCGGGTGTAGGCAGCGACGTTCTGTTCGACGCGGACAAATTGATCGCCAGCCCGCCGCCCGAACGGGTCGTCGCACCGGGGCAGCGCCTGCCACGCGAGACACTGGTGGCGATCGTCAACAGCTACTTCGATGGCCTGGTGGCAGGCAATGGCCGCACCGTGCTCGCGCATGGCGGTTGCAGCCGTTTCGAGAATGGCCTCGAGGTGACCGGCCGGCCGATCCGGTCAGCTGACCTGAGCGACGGCTTCGAAGGTCTTGGCGATTGCACCTCCGGCTACCGGGGCCTCGCCGTGGCGCTCGTTGCCGCACGGCGCTACCTGCTGATCGATGAGGAAGCGCAGGTCGTGGTGTGCTCGGCGGTGTTCGTTCGCAAGCCGGGCGATGAGCGGCGCCGCAACCACTTCATGGAGGTGTTCGGGATCGACGGCGGCAAGATACGGACGGTTCACGCCGCCATGTTCTACGCCGAGCCCGACCTGCCGGTGCCAAACTGGGCCCCTTACGAGGGCAACTTTCCGCTTGTCGCGAACCCCCAGCCGACCAGGTGATGCGCGGTTGCGGCCAAAGGCGGGTTGCCTGCCTGCACAGCCACAAGCTGCGCCAATAGAAACGAAAACCCAGTAAATCGGGCCGGGAATCAAGTATAGGTAGGGCAACCTAAGTAGTAATTCTTCGGGCATTTCGGGAACTATGGATGGCGGGCCGGGGTTAGCCGCAAGTCTCGAAAAATGCGACGGAGCATCGGCGTTTCAGCCTGCTGCCGTCGCGATCGGGGCGAGGAGGCCCCTTTTGCCAGCGAACCCAAGACCGTCCCGGCAATACGATCTCGCCAGTACCGGGTTTCCGATTCCCGACAGCCGGGGCTCGCCGCGTTTCCGCACCGCCGGTCTCGAGGTGCTGCTCGACCGCAACGGGCACGTCAGGCTGTATCGTGCGCGCAACGTCTCCGACACCGGAATACTGCTCGACAACCATGCCAGGCTCGCTGTCGGCGAGCGCGTGCAGATCGAGCTGGCCGACGACCTGGCCGTTCACGGCACGGTCTCGTGGTGCGACGCCGAACGCTGCGGCGTCGAGTTCGACCAGGCGATCCACTGTGCGGCGGTGCTTACCACCGACGGCCAATGGCAGCGGGCCGACCGCCGAGGCGGCGCGCCGCGGCTGGCGGCGATGCGCCTGGCGATGTGCCACGCCGGAAACGGCATCCGCGCGGTCAGGGTCATCGACGTCTCGGACCGTGGCGTGGGCCTGGCGCACGACGGCAGCCTGCGCTCGGGCATGTTCCTCAAGCTGGTGGTCGAGGGCGGCATCGAGCGCACCGGGGCGGTCCGCTGGTCAAGCCATGGCCGCGCCGGCATTCGCCTGACCGAGCCACTGAGCGGCGACGAGCTCGAGTACCTGGGGAGCTACGATCGCCTCGCCAGCCGCCGGGCCCAATCGCTGGTACTTCACGGCGATGCGCAAGGCGGCGACCTTTCCGCCTGACGCACCAAGCCTACCACCCGCTCGGCTTGCCGCGGTTCTGCTGGTCGAGCCAGGTCTTGAGCGGCGCGAAGTATTCGATCAGCGCCTCGCCGCTGATCTCGCGGGTGCCGGTGAAGGCTTCGAGCGCGTCGGGCCAGGGCTTGCTGGCGCCCATTTCGAGCATGGCGTTGAGCCGGGTGCCGACTTCCTCGTTGCCGTAGAAGCTGCAGCGGTGCAGCGGGCCGGTCCACCCGGCGGCGTCGCAGGCCGCCTTGTAGAACTGGAACTGCAGGATCCGGGCGAGGAAGTAGCGCATGTAGGGCACCGAGGCCGGGATGTGGTACTTGGCGCCGGGGTCGAACGCGGTTTCGGGCCGAGCGACCGGCGGGACAATGCCCTGGTATTCGCGCTTCAGATCGACCCAGGCGGTGTTGTATTCGGCCGGCGTAATCGAGCCGTCGAATACGCCCCAGCGGTACTTGTCGACCAGCAGGCCGAACGGCAGGAACGCCACCTTGTCCATCGCCTGGCGCAGCAGCAGGCCGATGTCCTTTTCCGGCCCCGGCACCTGGGCGCGATCGAGCAGGCCGATCTGGACCAGGTATTCGGGCGTGATGGACAACGCGACCATGTCGCCGATGGCCTCGTGGAACCCGTCGTTGGCGCCGTTCATGTGCAGGAACGACTGCTGGTTATAGGCGCGCTGGTAGTAATTGTGGCCGAGTTCGTGGTGGATGGTGGTGAAGTCGTCGGCATTCTTCTTGATGCACATCTTGATGCGCAGGTCTTCAACCTGGTCGATGTCCCAGGCGCTGGCGTGGCACTGCACTTCGCGGTCGGCGGGCTTGAGGAACAGCGAGCGGGACCAGAAGGTCGCCGGCAGCGGGGCGAAGCCGAGCGAGGAGAAGAAGCCCTCGCCGGCCCTGACCATGTCGAGCTCGCTCATCCCCTCGGCGGTGATCAGCTCGGTCAGGTCGTAGCCGACGTCGCCCGCGCCCGCAGGGGCGACCAGCGGATAGATGTTGCCCCATTCCTGGGCCCACATATTGCCGAGCAGGTCGGCGCGGATCGGGCCGGTGGCGGCCTGGACCTCGGTGCCGTATTTCTCGTTCAGTTCGGTGCGCACATAGGTGTGCAGCGCCAGGTAGAGCGGCTTCACTTCCTGCCACAGCCGCTCGGTCATGGCGGCGAATTCGTCGGGCGCCATGTCATAGTTCGAGCGCCACATCGCGCCGGTATCGGCAAAGCCGAGGCCCCGGGCGCCTTCGTTGGCGATCTCGATCATGCGGGCATAGTCTTCGCGCATCGGCGCGCCGACGCTGTCGTGCCAGCTGGACCACATTTCGGCGTATTCGGCCGGGGTGTGGTCGAGCTCACCCATCTCGGCCTCGATATCGGAGCCATTGATCGGCTGGCCGGCGAGCGTTCCGCGGCCCTTGCCGTACTGCGATTGCAGCTCGGTCGAGATGTTGTTCAGCTCGGTCGCCGCGCCCGGCGTGGTTGGCGCGGGCAGGACGATGCCGTTGCGCAGGATGTCGAGCTTGCGCGCCACAATCGGGTCGAGCCCGCCGACGCGCGCGTATTGCGCCGCCTCGAGCGCATAGGTGACCGACTTCTCGGTGCCGATCGTGCCATAGCGCGCTGCGAGCGCGTCGGTGTCGTCGGTGATGAAATTTGCATTGATCCAGGCGACGCGGCTGGCCTCGGTGGTAAAGTCGAACAAGTCCTTCTCGACCGCGGCGACGAAATCGGCCGCGCCTTGCGGCGTCATCGGATAGGCCGGTGCGGTTGCAGCGGCCGGAGCGGACTGTGGCGCGGCCTGTTGCGCGGCGGCGGGAACGGCAAGCCCGGCGGCAAGGGCCAGCAGGGCGACGGAAGCAAGGGCCTTCATGGCGATCCTCTCAGGATGGGAAACCGGTTACGGTTGCTACCGGTTTAAGCTGCAGTCACGCTTAATCAAGCCGTCAGGAAGCGCGCAATGGCCTCACCGAGCTCGGGCCCGGTTACCGAGCCCATATGCGTGCCGGGTATCTCGGCCAAGCGGGCATTCGGCAAAGCGTCGACCAGGCTCTGCGGAGAGCCATTGTCGCGGTCCTCCTCGCCACACAGCACTAATGTCGGCATGGTCAGCGCGGCGAGGTCAGCGGGCGCAAGGTCTTCGAGCGTGCCGAGCAGCAGCCGCGCGGCGACCCGGTCGATCTTCATCGTCTTGATGAACTGCATAGTCATGAACGCCGGGTCGCCTTGTTTGATCTCGTCGAAGCGGTCGATCGCATCGATGAAGAACCCCACCCGCCGTTCCCTGCCGCCGAGGCCTTCGAGCCCCATCCCGGCGAGCACCAGCCGGCGCGGCGAGAGGCCCGCGACCGCCGCTGCAGCGGCAGTGCGCGCACCGAGCGAGAAGCCGACCAGGTCGAATTGCTCGAGCCCGAGCGCTTCGACCACCGCCTCGACATCGCGCACCAGCACACCGAGCGGATAGGCCGCCGGTTCGTGCGGCTTGCCGCTGTCGCCGTGCGCCCGCAGGTCGGGCATGATCGCCTCGAACCCCGCCTCGGCCAGCGTGGCGGCATGACTGAAGCGCACCCAGTTCATCGCCGCATTGGAGAACAGCCCGTGCAGCAGCAGCACCGGGCGCCCGCCCCCGTCTCCTGGCCCACGCCGATGCACCACCAGCTCGGTGCCATCGAAAGCAACGACGCTCTCGCGGCGCGGTCCGCTCACTCGGGCACCTCGAGGCCGGCCTCGGCCCAGCGTTGCTGGACGCTCGCGGTCTCGACAACCTTGTGGGCCGGCAAGTGGCTGGTGTCCTCCCAGGCGGCGTGCCTGCTTTCGACGCCGAAGTTCGCGGTGGGGTGGAACGCGGCAGGATCGTCGAAAGAGCCCACGGTCAGGTCCATCCGCTCGCTCTCGTTGAAGGCGAAGCCAAGCGGCGTGCCGCACTCGCGGCAGAACGGCCGCCTGGCCACCGGCGACGAGGCATACCACTCGGGCTCGCGCTGCCAGGCGATCTCGCCTTTGGCGAGGTTCTTGAAGGCGACCGACACGCCCCCCGTGGCCCGCTGGCACATCCGGCAATGGCACAGATAGGCTTCGTCGTCAGAGACTTGCGCGGTGTAGCGGACCCGCCCGCACTGGCACCCGCCGGTCATCTCGCGCATCGCATGGCTCCTTGCTATGGAGTCGGCCCCTACCGCAAGCACAGCGCGGCGATCACCCCTTCTTGAGGTGCCGCCTGCCGAGCAGTTCGGCGATCTGGACGGCGTTGAGCGCGGCGCCTTTGCGCAGGTTGTCGCTGACGCACCACAGGGTCAGGCCGTTCTCGACCGTCGGGTCCTCGCGCACTCGGCTGACGTAAGTCGCGCCGTCGCCGACGCATTCGATCGGCGTGATGTATCCGGCATCCTCGCGCTTATCTATCAGCATCACGCCCGGCGCCTCGCGCAGCAAGTCCTGCGCCTGCTCGGCCGTGATCTCGTTCTCGAACTCGATGTTGATTGCTTCAGAATGACCGACGAACACCGGCACCCGCACGCAAGTGGCGTTGACCTTGATCCGGGGGTCGAGGATCTTCTTGGTCTCGACCACCATCTTCCATTCCTCCTCGGTCGAGCCGTCGTCGAGGAAGCCGCCGATGTGCGGGATGACGTTGAAGGCGATCTGCTTGGTGAACTTCTTCTCCTCGACCCGGTCGCCGACGAAGATCGCGCGGCTCTGTTCGAACAGCTCGTCCATGCCCGCCTTTCCGGCGCCCGAGACCGACTGGTAGGTGGAGACCACCACCCGCTTGATCGTCGCCGCGTCGTGCAGCGGCTTCAAGGCCACCACCATCTGCGCGGTCGAGCAGTTCGGATTGGCGATGATGTTCTTCGCCTTGTAGCCGTCGATCGCGTCGGGGTTCACCTCGGGCACCACCAGCGGCACGTCGGGGTCCATGCGATAGAGCGAGGCGTTGTCGATCACCACGCAGCCCGCCGCCGCCGCCCTCGGCGCATGTTCCTTCGACACCGCCGAGCCGGCCGCGAACAGGGCGATGTCCCAGCCGGTGAAGTCGAAGTTGTCGAGGTTCTGGCACTTGATGATCTTGCCGCTGTCGCCAACCTCGACCTCGACGCCCTGCGAGCGCGAGCTGGCCACCGCCGCCACCTCGTCCATCGGAAACTCGCGTTCGGCGAGAACCGAGAGCATCTCGCGCCCCACGTTCCCCGTCGCTCCCACGACTGCCACCCGATACCCCATCTCGAAAATCCCTCGGTCAATCGGTCAAGAAAAAAGGCGCCCCGGCCATTAGCCAGGACGCCTTATGAAACTCTTTCGTTTCGGCGGTCGGGCCTCAGCCCTCCTGGCTCACGGTTTGCTTGCGCTCGGTAATTCGAGCCCGCTTGCCGGTCCGGCCGCGCAGGTAATAGAGCTTGGCCCGGCGCACCGCACCGCGGCGCACCACTTCGATGCTCTCGACGTTCGGCGAATAGAGCGGGAAGACGCGCTCGACGCCTTCGCCGAAGCTCATCTTGCGAACGGTGAAATTGGAATTGATGCCGCGGTTGGAGCGGGCGATGCACACGCCTTCGTAGTTCTGGATGCGGGTGCGCTCGCCTTCGACCACGCGCACGCCAACGCGCAGCGTATCGCCGGGGCGGAATTCGGGGATCGACTTCCCCTCGTTGAAAGCTGCGATGGCCTCGGCCTCGAGCTCCTGGATCAGACCCATTTCGGGTTCCTCTAGTCCTCGCGCCGCGCGCCAGAGGCAGACTGGTCCCGAGCACCCCTGTGGCGCTCCCAAAGGTCCGGCCTGCGTGACCGTGTGTCCTCGACCGCCTGTTGCTTTCGCCAGGCGGCGATCTTCGCATGATCCCCCGATCGCAGCACTTCGGGGATCGCGCGCCCTTCCCATTCCTGAGGTCGGGTATAGTGCGGATACTCGAGCAGCCCTTCTTCGAAGCTCTCCTCGGACCCGCTGGAAGGCGCGCCCATTACGCCGGGAAGCAGGCGAATGCAAGCGTCGAGAATGGCCAATGCGGCCGGTTCTCCGCCCGACAGGACCAGGTCTGCCAGGCAGACCTCTTCGACTGCCCGTCCGGCGAAAATTCGCTCGTCGAATCCCTCGAACCGGCCGCACAGCAAAGTCACGCCGGACCCCGTCGCCAGCTGGCGAATCCGCGCCTGCGTGATCGGTGTCCCGCGCGGAGTCAGCGCCAGCACCGGGCACTCCGGCTGGAGCGAGCGCGCATGGTCGATCGCCGCCGCCAGCACATCCGGCTTCATCACCATCCCCGCCCCGCCGCCCGCGGGCGTGTCGTCGACCGTGCGGTGCTTGTCCGCTGCGAAATCGCGGATCTGCACCGTCTCGAGCGACCACAGGCCGTCCTCAAGCGCGCGTCCGGCGAGCGAAATGCCGAGCGGCCCGGGAAACATCTCCGGATAGAGCGTGAGGACGGTGGCGGCGAAAGTCACAGCGGCAGGGTCCAGTTCTCGACTGTCAGGTCCGGCACCTCAATGAAGTCCTTCTCGTTGTTCGTGATCACGATGGCGCCGATGCTCAGCGCGTGCGCAGCCAGAAGGCGGTCGAAGCGGCCGCGTTTAAACGGAAGCCGGGCATAAGCTCGCGCTGCTGGTTCGTCGAAGGCGAGCACAGGCACCGCCGCCAGGAACAGCTCGAGCACATCCGGTGGCGGTGGTTTGCCTTGATGTGTCCCGAGTGCGATTTCGGCCAGGCTGACGGCAGAAAGGCCGACCTCGCCCGGCTCAAGCTCGCCGAGCCGCTTGCGCAATTCGGGAAATTCGCCACCCATCGCATAGACCGCACAATCGGCGTCGATCAGATAGCGGCCCACTCTCAGCCCTTGCGCTCGCGGGCCGCAATCGTGCTGGGGCGTTCCTCGAAATCCTCACGGGGGGCAAGCTTCAAACCGGGCGCCTTGCCCCAGAAGCTGTCCACATCCAACTTGCGCTTTGGGGCGTCCTCCGGCTCGACGACGAACCCGGCGCGCTCCTCGCGCAGCACCATGACCGAGCCTTCTTTCAGGCCCAGCTCCTTGGGCAGGCGCAGCGCGAGCGAATTGCCCGACTTGAAAACTTTCGCCTTGTATTCTTTGCCCATCGCGCTCTCCGTATATACATGATGTATATACATACCGCTCCACCGTCAAGGAACGATCGGCGATCCTGCGCGCTTCGCGCCGCATGGAAGACTGCATCATCGTCGGCGCCGGGCCGGCGGGCCTGACCGCGGCGATCTACCTGGCACGGTTCCACCTGGCGATCCGGATGTTCGACTGCGGCACCAGCCGCGCCGCGCTGATCCCCTGCACCCGCAACCTGGCCGGCTTCCCGGACGGAATTTCGGGCGAGGAGCTGCTCGCCCGCATGGCCGATCAGGCCGAACGCTACGGGGTCGAGCGCGAGCTGGCGCGGGTCACCCGGATCGAGCGCCTGGACGACAGCTTTCACGTCGAGGCCGAGGGGCGCGAGTTCGCCGCGCGCACAGTGCTGGTGGCCACCGGCGTCATCAACAACCACCCGGCCGGGATGGACGATGCGCTGCACGCCAAGGCACTCGCCGCCGGGCTGCTGCGCTATTGCCCGATCTGCGACGGCTACGAGGTCACCGACCAGCGCGTGGCGGTGATCGGCACCGGCGACCACGGCATGGCCGAAGCGGTGTTCCTGCGGGGCTACACGGCCGACCTGACGCTGGTCTCGCCCGAAGCGGAGCACGAGCTCGATCCGCAATGCCGGGCCGAGCTCGACAAGGCCGGCGTGGCCCGCATCGACGGCCCGTGCGGCGGCCATGCGATCGAGGATGGCCGGCTGGCGTTTGACACCTCCGAGGGCCGCCTGAGCTTCGAGGCCGTCTATCCCGCGCTCGGCTCGCGCGTCCGTTCTGATCTGGCGGCGGAAGCCGGAGCAATGACCAGCAAGGACGGCTGCCTGGTGGTCGATGCCCACCAGCGCACCAACGTGCCCGGCCTGTTCGCGGCAGGCGACGTGGTCAAGGGCCTCGACCAGATCAGCCACGCCATGGGCGATGGCGGCGTGGCGGCAACAGCGATCCGGAATTATCTGGCGGAGCTGGCGCCGCTCAGGCGTTAGTCTGTCCATCATTCCGAAGTCCAGATAAACGGATACTCCTCGTTCTCACCGACGAGTGCGCAAATGTCCGTCTGTAGCTGACAAAAAACCTCTTCAAACTGTTCGTCGCCATAGATTTCGAAGGGCGGAATGATTCCGTTATTATGCGGCAGCTTGTGAGCTTCTGAACTAAACCCCTCGCCAAAGGAAAGCCAAGTCTGCACGTCGAAGCGATATCCTAAGGTCAAAAATCCTTGGGTGGGCATGCCTGCGGCACGGGTCGCGGATCGTATTCCGAGCAGCGCATTGGCGATGAAGCCAACGATCCATTCGTAATGAATCACTCGGTCACCGTCGGGAATGTTGCCGAACGCAGCAACCACGGAAAAGTCCGCCAAGAAGACGCCAGATTCGTGCAACTCCTTAGCGTAATACATCTCTCGGTCATCGCCTCGGGTATGCTCGGAGTTGCGCATTCCGCGGAGAATGGGCTTCCAAAGGCCATGAAGGCCACGATAGCCGACATCATTCTTGGTCTTGTAGTTCTGCGACTGCAGCGTTGGAGTGGTTCCCTTGAAAGCCCCAAGGACCTCGGGGCTAAGGAGAACGGCCTGCTTATTGAACGGCACAAAGACCAGTCGAACATGCGCGCGCTGCTCACGCAGCTTCGCTCGGCCGACCTCGTCCAATTGGACTTCTAGCGCTAACGATTTCAGCTCTTCGAGTTGTTCAGAACGCATCGTGCTTCGGCTCAACGTGAGATCTTGGATTTCGTCCATCGACATCGGCACAGACTCGCGTCCCCGACGAACATAGCACTCTCGCTTTCTTGTCGACCTGTGCGGGGCCCGGAGTGAACTCGGAACACGGATCACAACGGCACCGTCGGCTTCGTCTCCCTCGGTGATGGCCCTCACACTGAGCAAGTTCTGACGAGGTTCAATGGTCGCCGAAAGCGCCTGACCGAGCCGATCTACAATTGGATGCACGTTCTTGAGCTTTATCAGCTCTTCAATGACAGGATGATCGTTGCGGCGCTCCTTGGCACCAATGAGAATGTCCCCTCCTCGGGAGTTCAGGAATGCGATCGCTTCCTTGGCGATCCCATCGACCGCGTTGTTTCGCTGCTGTTCACTTAACGCCTCAAAATCGATGCCTCCTGAAAAACCTTCCTTGAATTCAATCGTATCGTCTTCTTCTCTCCCCGATTGCTGAAGCGCTACCAGGTCATCCCAAGTGATCTCGACAAACTGCTTTGGAATCATGCAGCAAATTCTGCAGCGATCGAGACTGTTTCACTAGTCCAGCCCAAGACAGCATCCACAACCATCGAGACCATGAATCGCCTGCCGTCGGGGCGCTCGATTTCGAGAATGTCGCCCGCGCCGAAGTTCTCGACCGCGATGACGGTGCCGAGCGGCTCGCCGGCGTCGGATACCGCGGCGAGGCCGAGCAAGTCGGCGTGGTAGTATTCGCCCTCGGCCAGCGGCGGCAGCGCCAAGCGCGGGACCGTCAGCGCGGTGCCGCGCAGGGCCTCGGCGGCGGCGCGGTCGGCCACTTCGGCGAAGCGGGCGATCGCCCCGCCCTTGCCGTCGTCGCGCAGCTTGCCCAGCGTCAGCGCGCCGTCGTTGAACTTGCGATGGGCGGACATGGCTTCCACCCCCTCGCCGAACAGCTTGAGGCGGACCTCGCCCGCCACGCCGTGCGCGCCGGTGACGGCGGCGAGCGTGACGGGCTTGTCGCCCAAAACCGCCTTTGGTGCCAAGGCTCAGCCCTCGGCCTTTTCCTCGGTGCTTTCGTCGGCGGCGGCCTCTTCAGCCGCAGCTTCTTCGGCCGCGGCGTCTTCGGCAGGGGCTTCCTCGGCAGCCGCTTCTTCGGCGACCGGAGCCTCTTCGGCGGCGGCCTCCTCGGCAGGGGCTTCCTCGGCGGGAGCTTCCTCGGCGGCAACTTCCTCAACGGCCGGAGTTTCCTCGGCGGCGGCGTCCTCGGCGGCGGCTTCTTCAGCCGGAGCTTCTTCAGCAGCCGCTTCCTCGGCCGGAGCCTCGGCGGTCACTTCCTCGGCGGCGACTTCCTCGGTGGCGACTTCCTCGGTGGCGACTTCCTCGGTGGCGACTTCCTCGGCGGCAACCTCTTCGGTCACGACTTCCTCGACCACCGGCTCTGCCTTGGGAGCCTTGGCGGCTTCCTCGGCGGCGAGCGCCTTTGCGGCGCGTTCTTCGACGCGCTCCTTGGCCTTCTCGCCCGGCTCGGCCTTGTTCGGGTTGTTGCGCGCGGTGCGCTCCTGGATCCCGGCGGCATCGAGGAAGCGGGCGACGCGGTCGCTCGCCCGGGCGCCAACGCCGAGCCAGTAGCGGGCGCGGTCCTCGTCGAGCTTGACGCGCTTCTCGTCGTCCTTGGCCAGCAGCGGGTTGTAGGTGCCGATCTGCTCCAAGTACTTGCCGTCGCGCGCGCTGCGGCTGTCCGCCACCACGATGCGGTAATAGGGGCGCTTCTTGGCGCCGCCCCGCGAAAGCCTGATTGCAATTGCCATTGGTATCTACCTTTCCAAATTCAAACAGTGAAATTCAATTCTTCTTGAGCAGGTCCTGCATGTCCGGCGGCAGCTGTGCGTTCATGCCGGGACCGCCGAGGCCGGGCAGCGCATCGGCGCCGGGGGCAGTCAGCCCGCCCATTCCGCCTTTTCCAAACAGCGCGCCAAGGCCCTTCATCCCGCCCAATTTCCTGATCTGCTTCATCGCCCGGCCCATTTCCTGGTGCATCTTGAGCAGCTTGTTGACGTCCTGAACCTGGGTGCCCGATCCCGCCGCGACGCGCTTCTTGCGCTTGGCGTTGAGCAGTTCGGGCCGGGTGCGTTCCTTGACGGTCATCGAGCCGATGATCGCGTCCATGTGCAGCAGCACGCGGTCGTCCATGCCGCTGGTGGCCATCGCCTGCTTGGCCTTCTTCATTCCCGGCAGCATCCCGGCGAGCGCGCCGAGGCCGCCCATGGACTGCATCTGGCGCAGCTGGGTGCGCAGGTCGTTCATGTCGAACTGGCCCTTGAGCATGCGCGCGGCCATCTTGTCGGCATCTTCGCGCTCGATCGTCGCGGCGGCCTTCTCGACGATCGAGACGATGTCGCCCATGCCCAGGATACGCCCGGCGACGCGGCCCGGATGGAACGGTTCGAGCGCGTCGAGTTTCTCGCCGGTGCCGGCGAACTTGATCGGCTTCCCCGTGACCGCGCGCATCGACAGCGCCGCGCCGCCGCGGGCATCGCCGTCCATCCGGGTCAGGATCACGCCCGTCAGCGGCACTTCGTCGGAGAAGCTCTGGGCGACGTTGACCGCGTCCTGGCCGGTCAGCGCGTCGACCACCAGCAGCACTTCGGTCGGCGCCGAGACGCCCGCTACCGCCTTCATCTCGGCCATCAGTGCGGCATCAACGTGGAGGCGCCCGGCGGTGTCGAGCAGCAGCACGTCGACCGCCTGCAGCTTCGCCGATTCGAGCGCGCGGCGGGCGATGTCGACCGGCTGCTGGCCAGCCACGATCGGCAGCGTCAGCACCTCGACCTGTTCGCCGAGCACCTTCAATTGCTCCTGCGCCGCAGGACGGGCGACATCGAGCGAGGCCATCATCGGCTTCTTGCCCATCTTCTCGCGGATCAGCTTGCCGAGCTTGGCCGTGGTGGTGGTCTTGCCCGAGCCCTGCAGGCCGACCATCAGGATCACCACCGGCGGCTTGGCCTCCAGCACCAGCGGCGCGGCCTCTTCCCCGCCGAGCATCGCCACCAGTTCGTCGTTGACGATCTTGACCACTTGCTGGCCCGGCGTGACCGAGCGCAGCACGTTCTGGCCGACGGCCTTCTCGGTGACCGCGTCGATGAACTTGCGCGCCACCGGCAGCGCCACGTCGGCTTCGAGCAGCGCCACGCGCACTTCGCGCATCGCCTCGCGCACGTCGGCCTCGTTCAACGCGCCGCGCCCGCGCAGGCGGTCGAAGACCCCTGTCAGGCGATCTGAAAGCGTGTCGAACATCGGCCTGTCGCTACTCCAAAAGCCAGTTGCGCCGGCGGACGAAACCTCGTCGGCCAGCGTGTAATCCAGTATTAGACCCTGGCCGAAGCGAGGGATATTTCAGTTCAAAATCAGCCGAATGGTGGAGCCTAGCGGGATCGAACCGCTGACCTCTACAATGCCATTGTAGCGCTCTCCCAGCTGAGCTAAGGCCCCGCGCCATTCGAAATCTGCTCGTCCCTGGGGGACGCGGCAGGGCCGCCCTTTATGGGCGAACCCCCCAATTCGCAAGCGGATTAGTGGTCTTCTTCCTCGCCGCCATCGGCGCCTGGAACACCCAGATCGTCGTCACCGCCGAGGTCGATATCGTTGTCGGGCGAATCCTCGCCGTCGTCGACATCCTCGAGCTCCTCGTCGGCCAGGTCGGTGTCGGCCACTTCGGGCTCTTTTTCCTTCACTTCCTCGAACGGGATCGGCTGCTTGGACTTGAGCACCGGCTCCGAGACCCACTGGTTGCCGCATTCGACGCAGACGATCGGTTCGTCCTTGCCGAGGTCGTAGAAGCGTTCACCGCACTTGGGGCAGCTGCGCTTGACGCCCCACTCTGGCTTGACCATGAAAATGTCCTCGTCTGCCCGCCGGGGCGGCGGGCTGTAATTGCGTAACTTGATGGTGTGGGCCGCAAGCTTAATCAAGGGCCGGAATCAAGAGCGGGCCGCGCCTTGCCACAGCCCCCCCGCGCTGTCAAAAGCCCGCCGCCTTGTCCATCCCCGCCGCCACACCGCGACCGCGCCGCTTCATGCCGAGAGGCCCGCTCAAGGGCCGCATCCGCGTGCCGGGCGACAAGTCGATCAGCCACCGCGCGCTGATGTTCGGCGCGCTGGCGGTCGGTGAGACCCGCGTCACCGGGCTCCTTGAGGGCGAGGACGTGCTGGCCACAGCCGCCGCACTGCGGGCAATGGGCGCGACCATCGAGCGCGAGGCTGACGGTACCTGGAGCATCCACGGCGTCGGCGTCGGCGGGCTGCTCCAGCCCGAAGCCCCGCTCGAAATGGGCAATTCGGGCACCTCGACGCGCCTCCTGATGGGCCTCGTCGCCAGCCATCCGATTACCGCCCAGTTTGTGGGCGACGCCAGCCTGTCGAAGCGCCCGATGGGCCGGGTGACCGAGCCGCTCGGGCTGATGGGCGCGGATTTCTCGGGCACTACCCTGCCGCTGACTGAGCGCGGCCTCAGCCCCGCGGTGCCGATCACCTACCGCCTCCCCGTCGCCAGCGCGCAGGTGAAAAGCGCGGTGCTGCTCGCCGGGCTCAACACCGCAGGGATCACCACGGTGATCGAGCCGGTGCCGACCCGCGACCACACCGAGCGGATGCTCAAGGGCTTCGGGGCGGAACTGTGGGTGGAGGAGGAGAACGGCGAGCGCGTGATCCGGCTGCGCGGCGAGGCGGACCTGACGCCGCAGTACATCGAGGTTCCCGGCGATCCCTCGTCCGCCGCGTTCTTCGCGGTAGCGGCCCTGCTGGTACCCGGCAGCGACCTCATGATCGAAAACGTCGGCCAGAACGACACGCGCGCCGGGGTGTTCGAGGTGCTGCGGCAGATGGGCGGCTACATCGTGCGCCTCGACAAGCGCACTGTCGGCGGCGAGCCCGTCGCGGATTTGCACGTCAAGCACTCCGCGCTCACGGGCATCGACGTGGACCCCAAGCTCGCCCCGAGCATGATCGACGAGTTCCCGGTCCTGTTCGTCGCCGCCGCGCTGGCGCAGGGACGCACCACGACCAGCGGCCTCGACGAGCTGCGGGTCAAGGAAAGCGACCGCCTCGCCGCCATGGCCGCCGCGCTGAGCGGCGCCGGCGCGCGGGTCGAGGAGCGCGCCGACGGCCTGGTCATCGACGGCACCGGCGGCGAACCGCTCCCCGGCGGCGGGCCTGTCGCCACCCACCTCGACCACCGCATCGCCATGGCCATGGCCGTCGCCGGCCACGCCAGCCGCGACGGCGTCGAGATCGACGACACCGCCCCCATCGCCACCAGCTTCCCGCAGTTCGAGGCGCTGCTCGACGGCGCGACCGAGCTATGAGCCCGCTCGTCGCCGATATCGTTGGCCTGCTCGGCAGCGCCGTCATCCTCGGCGCTTTCGCCTATGCCAACATCGCCAAGACGCTGAACAAGGTGGTGTTCAATCTCGCCAACCTCGTCGGCGCGACGCTGCTGCTGATCTCACTGTCGGTCACCTTCAACCTCGCCGCCTTCGTGCTCGAAGCCGCCTGGGCCGCGATTGCCGCCGTTGGGCTGGTGCTGGCGATCCGGGCGAAGATGCGGAAGCCCCAGCCATGATCATCGCCGTCGATGGCCCGACCGCCGCGGGCAAGGGCACTATCGCCCGCGCGCTGGCGGCGCACTTCGGGTTGCCGCATCTCGACACCGGGCTGCTCTATCGCGGGGTGGGGCGGCAAGTGTTTCTCGATGGTGGGGATCCGGACGATGGCGGCGATGCGCTGGCGGCGACTACCTTCCCCGACGGCCTGTTGCTCGATCCCGAGCTGCGCAGCGAGGAGGTCGGCGGGCTTGCTAGCCGCGTCTCGGTCCACGCCTCGGTGCGCCAGGCGCTTTACGAACGCCAGCGCGGCTTCGCGACGCAGCCGGGCGGAGCGGTGCTCGACGGGCGCGACATCGGCACCGTCATCGCGCCGGACGCCGAGGTGAAGCTGTTCGTCACCGCCAGCGTCGAGGCGCGCGCGCTGCGCCGGTGGAAGGAAATGCAGGCGCGCGGGGCAAGCGACACGCTGGCCGAAATCGAAGCCGACCTGCGCCGACGCGACCAACGCGACAGCACTCGCGCCGAAGCCCCGCTGCGCGCGGCCGAGGATGCCTTGGTGCTCGACACGTCCGACCTCGGACCGGCCGAAGCCATCGCCGCGGCGATTGCAGCGGTCGAGAAGAGGCTGGGCGAGGTTTAAGATTTGTCACGCAAAGGCGCAAAGGCGCGAAGCAGGCAAAGCGCGCGAATGCGCGCAGAATGATTCAATTGAGATTGGCGCGGCTTCGCCGCAAGAAAGTTGTCTTTGCGCCTTTGCGCCTTTGCGTGAAAAACCATTTTCCTACAACGGCCTGCCTGTGCCAGCGTTTCGCATCATGGCCGCTCTCTCGAAAATTTCCTTTTGTAAAAGTGTCACCCACCGATTTGGGCCGCAAGGCCGCAGGAATGCTGGCTTTCTGCGAAAATGGCAGGGTGACACTGTGTCACCCTGTTCGCCCGACTCGACAGCGCCTTTTCCTTGCCTCCAACCCGCTTTTCGCCTAGGCGCGCGCCCGTCCCGACAGCTTCCGCTCGACAGGACCCTCGCCATGGCATTCGGCCCGGCGGGGACAGACGGCTTCTTTTGGCCCACCATTCGCAATCCAGCGGCGGTGGAGAAAAGACCGGCGGAACCAACCGCCTGGCCGGTACAACGTAACTAGGAACCTGAACTCCATGGCAACTACCGCCAATCCCACGCGCGACGATTTCGCCAAACTCCTCGACGAACAACTCGGTGGCTCCGACGGCGGCTTCGAAGGCCGCGTCGTCAAGGGCACCATCACCGCCATTGAAAACGGCATGGCCGTGATCGACGTCGGCCTGAAGAGCGAAGGGCGCGTGGCGCTGCGCGAATTCGGCCGCGGCGTCGACGACCAGCTCGCCGTCGGCGACGAGGTTGAAGTGTTCGTCGACCGGGTCGAGAATTCCGAAGGCGAAGCGATGCTCAGCCGCGATCGCGCCCGCCGCGAAGCCGCCTGGGACAAGCTCGAAGCCGAATTCGGCGAAGGCAAGCGCGTCGAGGGCCGCATCTTCGGCCGGGTCAAGGGCGGCTTCACCGTCGACCTCGACGGCGCCGTGGCGTTCCTGCCCGGCAGCCAGGTCGACATCCGCCCGGTCCGCGACGTCACCCCGCTGATGGAAATGCCGCAGCCGTTCCAGGTCCTCAAGATGGACCGCCGCCGCGGCAATATCGTGGTTTCGCGCCGCGCCGTGCTCGAAGAAACCCGCGCCGAGCAGCGCAGCGAGCTGATCGACAAGCTGGCCGAGGGCCAGGTGATCGACGGCGTGGTCAAGAACATCACCGATTACGGCGCCTTCGTCGACCTCGGCGGTATCGACGGCCTGCTCCACGTCACCGACATGAGCTACAAGCGGGTCAACCACCCGAGCGAAGTGATCAACATCGGCGACGTGGTGAAAGTGCAGATCGTGCGCATCAACGCCGAAACCCAGCGCATTAGCCTCGGCATGAAGCAGCTCGAAAGCGATCCGTGGGGCGACGTGATCGCCAAGTACCCGGTCGGCGCCAGGGTTTCCGGCACGGTCACCAACATCACCGAATACGGCGCCTTCGTCGAGCTCGAAGCCGGCATCGAAGGCCTGGTCCACGTTTCCGAAATGAGCTGGACCAAGAAGAACGTCCATCCCGGCAAGATCGTCTCGACCAGCGAACAGGTCGACGTGATGGTGCTCGAGGTCGACAGCGACAAGCGCCGCATCAGCCTCGGCCTCAAGCAGGCCCAGCGCAACCCGTGGGAGGAATTCGCCGACAAGTATCCGGTCGGCGCGACAGTCGAGGGCGAAGTCAAGAACGCCACCGAATTCGGCCTGTTCATCGGCCTGCCCGGCGACGTCGACGGCATGGTCCACATGTCCGACATCGCCTGGGGCATCTCCGGCGAGGACGCGCTGGCGCTGCACCGCAAGGGCGAGGAAGTGAAAGCGGTCGTGCTCGACGTCGATGTCGAGAAGGAGCGCATTAGCCTGGGCATGAAGCAGCTCGAGAAGGGCGCCCCGGCGGCCGGCAGCGCCGGCACCAGTGCCGGCGGCGCGGGCGGCCTCAAGCGCAACGACGTGGTCACCGTGACCGTGCTCGAAGTGCGCGATGGCGGGCTCGAAGTGCAGGCCGGCGACGACGGCGCCACCGGCTTCATCAAGCGTTCCGACCTTGGCCGCGACCGCGACGAGCAGCGTCCGGACCGCTTCCAGGCCGGGCAGAAGCTCGATGCCATGGTGATCGGCTTCGACCGCTCGAAGAAGCCCAACTTCTCGGTCAAGGCGCGCCAGATCTCCGAGGAGAAGCAGGCCGTCGAACAGTACGGCTCGTCGGATTCGGGCGCCTCGCTCGGCGACATCCTCGGGGCTGCGCTGAAGAAGGACGAAGCGAAGAAGTAAGCGCGCCCGTCGCGCCGGCAGGAAGGCCCGCTGCTCGCATGAGCGGCGGGCCTTTCCTACAGGGGCCGCGAGGATTAGACTCGGGCGATGCTCGAAGTCCACCAGTTCGCCTGCCTCGCCGACAACTACGGCTTCCTGCTGCACGATCCGGCGAGCGGCGAGACCACCTGCATCGATACGCCCGATGCCGCGGCCTACTTGCGCGAGGCCGAGGCCAGGGGCTGGCGGATCACGCAGATCTGGAACACGCACTGGCACCCCGACCACGCCGGCGGCAACGCGGCGATCAAGGACGCCACCGGCTGTGCGATCACCGCGCCGGCGGCCGAAGCGGCGAAGATTGCCGGGATCGACCGCACCGTCGCCCACGGCGACACGGTCTCGCTCGGCGAGTGGAACGCGCAGGTGATCGACGTCGGCGGGCATACCTTGGGCCACATCGCCTATCACTTGCCCGAGGCCGGAATCGCCTTCGTCGGGGATTCGGTCTTCGCGCTCGGCTGCGGGCGGATGTTCGAAGGCACCGCGCCGCAGTTCTGGGCCAGCCTGTCGCGGGTCAAGGCGCTGCCGGGCGAGACCACGCTTTATTGCGCCCACGAATATACCCTGTCGAACGCCCGCTTCGCGCTCCACGCCGATCCGGACAATGTCGAACTGCAGCTCTATGCCGGCGAGGTCGATGCCAGGCGCGCGCGCGGCGAATGGACCGTGCCGATGCAGCTGGCGCGCGAGTTGGCCACCAATCCCTTCCTGCGCGCCGACGACGAGGCCATGCGCAACCGCTGGGGCGGAGCCGACCCGGCCGAGACCTTTGCGAAACTGAGAGCCGCGAAGGACTCGTTCTAGCTAGAGGCCGGCAATGGCCTGGTCGACGAGGGCCTTGTCGGCCGCGGCATCGTGCTGCTTGGCAATCAGCCCGCTGGCCGCAGCCGTGGCCGCCGAAGCCGCCCTCGTCCGCAGCTCGTCAATCGCGGCGCGTTCGGCGGCGGCAATTTTCTCAGCCGCCAGCGCCTTGCGGCGCGCGATCATGGCCTTGGCGTCTCTTTCAGCCTTGGCGACGATCTCGAAGGCTTGACGCTCGGCGCTTTCGCGAAGCCCGGCGATCTCGGCGTCGGCCTCGGCCGACTTTTTCTCGTAACTCGTCTTCAGTGCCTCGGCCTCGGCGCGCAGCTTCGCAGCCTCGTCAAGCTGCGTCATTATCCCGGCAATGCGCTTGTCGAGCGCGCTCGCGACCATGCGGGGGACGCCGAAGCGCCAGAGGATAATCAACAGAACAGCCATGGCCAGCGCCACCGCCATCGGAGGGGTGAGGAAGCCGAAAGCCGCGGGCTCGACGAATTCGTGCCCCGCATCGGCGGCGGCATGGGCGAGCAAATCAAGCATTGGCCATGGCTCCCGCGACAGCCCGGCGAGCGTCCGCCGCGCTGACCTTGGCGCCCGCCAGGCGGGCGACGATGTCCTGCGTTGCTTCGGCCGCAAGCAGTTCGAGTTCGGCCAAGGCAGAACGCCGTGCCGCGTCCAGCTCGGCTTCGGCTGCTACCATGAGCCGGCCTATCTCGGCATCGACCTTGGCCAACTGCTTGTCGATCTTTGCCCCGACCTTGGTCTTGGCCGAGGCAGTGACATCGTGCGCCTCACCATGGGCGGCATTCATGCGCTCACGCCAAACCTGCTCGCTTGCCTCGGCCTGGTCCTGCAACCGCTGCGCTTCCTCGAGATCCTTGGCGATCCGCGCATCGCGATCGTCCACGGTCGATTCCACTTTTGGCACGATCCACAAGCCGACCACGACAAAGATCGTGACCAGCACGATGGCAAGCCAAAACCATTGGGAAAGGTAGACAAGCGGCAACTGATCGAGTTGAGGCATCTCAGGCTCTCGCTGTTAAACGGCCAACCGGCAGGGGCCTTGCGACGCCCTGCCCGGTCAAGCGCTCAGCCGAACAGGGCGAGGATGGCCACCACGAAGGCGATCAGACCCAGAAGTTCGGCCGCGGCGAAGCCGACGAACATCCAGATGCGCTCGCCGGCAGCGGCGCCGGGGTTGCGCAGCGCGCCCTGCAGGTAGCTGCCGAACACGGTGCCGACACCGGTTGCCGCCGCGCCGATACCAATCGCCGCGAGACCGGCACCAATGAGCCTGGCTGCTTCTACGTCCATGATAAAACTCCGTTCAGAACAAGTGGCTGGTTGTGATTAGTGTAGGTGAACCGAATCGTTGATGTAGATCGCGGTGAGAAGAGCGAAGACATAGGCCTGGATCGCGCCCACCAGCAGTTCCAGCCCGCTCATCAGCACGACGAACACGAAGCACAGCGCCGCGATGACCCCGCCCATGGCGCTTTCGGCCATCAGCCCCTGGACGATGAAGTAGCCGAACACCTTCAAAAGGATATGCCCCGCGATCATCGCCACGAAGGGCCGCAGGCCGAGGCTAAAAGGCCGCATCATGAACGAGAAGAACTCGATCGGTGCCATGAAGATTTTCAGCGGCAGCGGCGCGCCCTTGGGCACGAACAGACTGAAAAAGCGCAGCCCGTGCTTCCAGAAGCCCACGCCCAGCACGATTGCAAAGCTCACGATGCTGAGCACGCCAGTGATGGTGAATTGGCTGGTGACCGTGAAGGGGTGGACCCCAGGAATCAGCGCGAACGGCATCGATCCGAGCCAATTGGCTGCGAGGATGAAGATGAAGGCGGTGAACACCCAAGGCAGAAACTTGCGGCCTTCGGTCCCGATCGACGATCGAGTGATGTCACTCACGAAATCGGTGACGATTTCGACCGCCGCCTGCCACCGGCCCGGCACCAGCGCGCGACGCGTGCCGCCCCACATGAACAGCAGGATTATACCGAGCGCGATCAGCATCCACATCGCGGAATTGGTAAACACGAAGGGCGACGCCGCCATCTCGCCCCCGCCCACGGGGTCGATCTGGAACTGGTGCATCGGATCGATCTTGATTTCGGCGGCCATAGCTTGGGTCGACTATTCCTGGTTCGGCTCAGCAGCCGAAGCGCTGGTCTGATTGTTGAGGGACCTGAACACCTGCACACAGGCGCAGAAAAACGCAAAGAACAACAAGCCGATCGTCAGCCACGGTCGCGTCTCGAGAACGGTGTCGAGCACAAAGCCCAAAATCGCACCCCCCAACGGGTAGCCGATCATGGTGGAAGCGATGCTCGCCGCCGCAGACCGCGTGCCGTCTGCCACTTCTCGCCGGTGCCCGGAGCGCGCATCTTCCGCCTTGCGCGCGGCGGCGAGCCGGACCTCGAGCGAATCGAGCGCGGGGTCTTCGGCTAGCGGCTGCTGGGGTGCATCGTTGTGCGCCACGGCTGGGGACTGGTCCTGTCGCATGAAATTGCGGAAATTCGCGCGGAAACGGGCCTCCGTTCCGCGCGAGCGCCGCCCCCTTAGAAAGGGGTCAGTCCCGAGTCAACCGATGGGGGTGAGCCTTGCCTACAGACAGTTACGGACATTGGGGCAGGCGCGTCGGCGCGCCGGCTCCGCGGGTCTGCCAGGAGCCGTCGGGGGCCTGGTATTTCTCGCCCGGCTCGGTGCGGGCAATCAGGATGCAGCCCTGGGCATAACCATAGTCCTGCAGCGTGACGCGCTGTTCCTGCGCCTTCTGCGCGTAGTTCTCGCGGCGGCGGTTGTTGAGGTCGTTGACCAGGTTCTGGACCGAGGTCGGCTGGCTGCCGACCACGCCGAGGAAGCCATCGACCTGTTCGCCGACCTGCCCGGAAGCGCGCGCGGCCTGGTAGGCCGGATCACGCTGCGCCAGCGCCGGCGCGGACAGGGCCAGACCGGCGAGCACGAGCCCGCCAAGAAGGGCTTTGGTCATGGTGCGATAAGTGGCCATCTCAAAAAATCTCCGGGTTCTCATCGATGTTCTCGCGAACATCGTCGGCAAGCCGATAAATCACTTCCTGGCTGATGTTGATGTTGAGCTCGATCACGATCGGCTTGTCCGGTGCATTCACCGATACGCAGCCGGCCAAAGCCGAACCCAAGATCACCATCGCCCCTGCGATCACCTGGCTTTTCCCCATGATACGGGGCTTATGCGCGGCAAGCGCAGGTTTGGTCAAATCGGCACTGTTCATGGCGTATCCTCGCTTTCGCGGCGCTGAATGGTCGCTTCATCTGGGATAAGGTCTTCTGGTTGAACCGGTTCGGGCGGCGGTCCCTCGGTCTCGCGGCGGAGGACTTTGCCCTCGGCATCGAGCAAGCCGAGGTCGCGCGGATCGCGGATCGCGGCCGGATCGTACATCGCACGCAATGAGCCGAGCAGCTGGTAGAACTGCGCGCGGATGTTGACGTCGAAACGGATCGGCAGCCCGGCGATGGCGCGCGTGGCGATGTTGCTTGCGGCGCCCTCGCCCTGGCTGACCCCGTCGAAGCGCACGCGGGTGACGATCTCGCCGATCAGCGCGCCGTCCATCGCCACGCTCATCTGCCGGTAATCGAGCGAGCGCAGCGCGCTGAAGGCCATGTTGGCCATCGCCCCCAGGTCTTCATAGGTCAGCTCGCCGACGTAGGACACGTTGCCGCCCGGCGGGCGCGAGATCAGCAGCCCGCCCTCGACCCGGCCATTGCCCCGTTCGTCGAACACCAGCGGGACCGCACCGTCGAAAATACCGCGAGCGCTGATGTTCTTGAGGCCCATGTGCTCCACAAAGCGCGCGGCATCGAGGCCTTCTATCTCAAGCACATAACGCCGCACTTCTGTGGCACCCAGGCGGATGTCGACCGGGCGCATGGTCAGCGTGCCGCCCATGAACGGCCAGGTGCCGCCGGTCAGCGCCAGCACTTCGCCGCCGCGCAGCTCGATGGTGATCTCGCCGCCGAGCACTTCGATGCCGGGGTTGATCGAGGCCACGCGCAGCCGCTGGTTGGGCGCCGTCGTCAGCCCGAGCAAGTCGTCGAACACCAGCGTCCCCGAGGCCCCTCTCACCGGGCCGAAGGCGGCGGCGAAATCGAGCGAATCGCTGGAAAAGCGCCCGCTGCTGGTCACCCCGGCTTCGTTCCAGTCGATCCGGCCGGTGCCGGTGACCGTGCCGCGTACATTGCTGACCACGCCGTAGGCCAGCTCGGTGAGCGCGCGCGGCTGCAGCTCCTTGTCAAACCTAAGCCCCTTGACCGCGAGATCGGCATGGCCGCGACCGTCGGCGAGATTGTGCACGAGGTCGGCCTGGGTAACGGCGTGCCCCGATCTGGGCTCGCGCAGCAGCGCCTGCGCGGTGATCAGGTTGTCGGCCAGCGCCAGGGTGGCGCCATCGGTGACGAGCGGATTGAAGCGGTCGGGATCCTGTCGGTCCTCGAGCCGGAACGATCCTTCGGTGAGCATCAGCCGGCCGCCGGCATAGCGCCAGTTTCCGCTCGCCTCGAGAATGTCGAGCGGCACATTGAACAACCGCACGTCGGCGCCCGCGAAACGCCCGGCGACGTCCTCACCGATGCGCGCTGTAAGGTCGGTGATGGCGAAACGCGCCGCGGTATCCGCCGGACCGAGCGCGACCACCAGCTGGCGCGCCGACAGCACTCCAGGCCAGGCGAACCCGACCGGGCCGCTGCGGATTGCGATCGGCGTCTCGCCGAGCCGGCCGGCAAGCTGCAGCGAAGACGCGCCGGCGGCGATGCGCAGCCCGCGCCCGTCATAGCGCACCATCGCCGTCCCCTGCGGCGGGCATAGCGTCAGGCTCTGCCGGGCGAGCGCCAGGTTGGCGAATTGCAGCCGCTCGAAGCGGACCTCGGCGCAATCGTTCCACACACTGAGCGCGCCTGAAGGCGACCACATGCCCGCCAGCGGCAGCACCAGCCCATCGGCCCGCCCCCCGGGCAGCAGCCCGCTCGCCAAGACACGCCCGGAAAAGCCGATAGCGCCGTCGCCGCGCTGGACCAGCACCAGTTCGGGAATCGCCAGGCGCGAGCCGCCGACTTCGAACGGCGCCAAGGTCAGCCGCGCCGCCACTGCCCCGCCCGGCCGCTGCTCCATCCGCCCGGCGATCCGTGGCAAGCCCTCGCCGCCGGTGGTGAAGTTCCCCGACAGACGCGGAGCGGCGTTGCCTCCGGTAACGAGCTGAAAGCGGCTGAGCGCGAGCAGAGTAGCCCCGCTGCCGCCGCGCAGCCTGGCTTCGGGCACGACCAGGCTGGTGCGCGCGCCGGTGCGGCGCAGCGTCAGATCGGCTGCGAGGCTGCTGCCCCGGCCCTCGGCCGCCAGCCTGGTGCGCACCCGCGCCAGGATCGGGCCGAGCAAAGTGTCGCCGGTAGACTGCGCGGCGCTTGCCAGCACGCGGTCGAGCCCCGAGCCGAGCCGCACATTCTGGCCGTCGACGTCGGCGTCGAGCTCGATCCGATCGAAATTGCGCCGTGCGCGCAGCGAACCATCGAGACCAAGCCGGGCGATCGCCGCCTGCGGCGTGTCGAGCCGCGAGCCGGTGAGGTCGAACCGCGCGGTCAGGCCGCCATCGCGCCAGGTGAACTGCGTGTCGCCGGCCAGCTCGGCCAGTCGCTGGGCGCCATAGCCGATCCCGTTGCCGCGCAAGCCGGCGGTGCCGCCGACCCCGGCCAGCTCGCGCTCGGCCCGCATGTCGAGCTGCACCGCCGCGCTCGCCAGCGAAACCCCCTGGCAGGCCACGCGTCCGAGCCGCACCGGCCCCGCGAAGCCCGGGCGCTGGTCGGCGATGGTGACTTCGCCGAACACTGTGACGTCAGCGGCGCGGCAATCGCCGTCGGCCAGGTTCGGCGCGGTTGCCGCCAGTTGCCCGGCAAAGCCGCTGCGCAAGTGTCCGCTCCCCGCCAGCTTGAGCCCGACCGGGCCGAAGTCACTTTCGATCAGCCCGCGCCCGTCGACCACTTCGAGCGCGAGATCGGGAAGCTGGGGCGGGCCTTCGGTCTCGGCGAAGAGCAGCGGGTCGAGCGCCCCGAAGCTGAGCTTGCCGCCCAGGTAAGTGCCGTAGAGCCGCGGCCGGAACAAGCGCACCTCGCCGATGCGCGGGAACCCGAGCCGGTAGGCGATCACCACTTCGGCGCGCTCGACGGTGAGGTCAGGGCGGCGCGGGTCGCCGACGACGATGTTGGTCAGGACCTGCCGCTGCCCGCCGATCCGCTCGATCTCGTAAGTGGCCTCGATCCCGAGACCGGCGAGCTGGTCGGCGATGACGTTTTCGGCGATCTGCTCGCGGTTGGCCCACGCCACCACCACGCCGGCCAGCAGGATCGCCAGCATGACCAGCGACGCCCAGCAGCCGATGCGGCATCCGCCGCGCGGCGCGACCGGCTCCTCGATCTCGGCTTGCGACGCCATCGCCGGCACCCTTGCGCGTGAAGCCGCGCAAAGGCAATGCGGCAGGAGACGTGGCGAAAGGCGCACGGTGGCCGGCCAACAATCTGATTCAGGAGCGAAACCGCAACACGGCCCGGGACATGGCGGTGCCGGCCACCGCGCCCGCCTGCGCGAGCGGCTGCTCGGCGGCGGCGCCGAGGCTCTGGCCGACTACGAAGTGCTCGAATACCTGCTGTTCGGGGCCCAGGCGCGCGGCGACACCAAGTCGCTGGCCAAGGAGCTGCTGGCCCGTTTCGGTTCGCTCGCCGCGGTGCTTGATGCCGAGCCGGGCGCGTTACGCCAGGTCAAGGGGATCAGCGACGCCAGCGTCGGCGCGCTCAAGATCGCCGCGCTCGCCGCCCGCCGCATGGCGCGCAGCGAAGTGCGCCAGCGGCCGGTGCTGGGCAGCTGGCAGGCGCTGCTCGATTACCTCGCCATCGACATGGCGCACCTCACCGTCGAGCGCGTCCGCGTGCTTTATCTCGACAGCCGCAACCGGCTGGTCAGCGACCATGTGGCCGGCGAGGGCACCATCGACGAGGCGGCAATCCACCCCCGCGAAGTGATCCGCCGCGGCCTCGACCTTGGCGCCACCGCGCTGATCCTGGTCCACAACCACCCGAGCGGCAATCCCGAGCCGAGCCGCGCCGACATCCAGATCACCCAGCGCATCGTCGAGGCCGGCCGTCACCTCGGCATCGCCGTGCACGACCACGTCATCGTCGGCCACGAAGGCCACGTCTCGCTGCGCGCGAAGGGCCTGATCTAGTCGCAGGAAGGGCTTTAGCGGGCCCTGATCCCGAACCGGGCGTAGTTGCGCTCGAGCGAGGGCTGGCGGGCGAGGGCCTCGCGAATGTCGCGCTCCCCGCCGCGATCGCCCAGCTCGCGGCGCACCACACCGCGCATGAACAGCGTCGGGGTCAGCTCGGGGTTGGCCGACAGGGCCGCTTCCAGGTCCTTCAGCGCATCCTCGTAACGCCCGAGGCGGTAATAGCCCATCGCCCGGCTATCGAGCACCGGCGCCGACCAGTCGGCACGCTCGACTGCCTCGGTGCACCGCTCGACCAGCTCCTCGGCCTGGTAGTTCCAGGTCGCCTGGTACCAGCACCGCGCGTTGAGCATGGTCGGATCGTTCGGGCGTCTCGCGAGCAGGTCTTCGATCCGCTGCAGGCCTTCTTCCTTGCGACCCGACAGGCCCTCGAGATCGCTGATTGCCATCGCGATCACGGCCTCCTGGTCAGGATCGCCCTGCTGCTCCTCGAGCACCGCGATCGCCTCGTCGACCCGATCGAGGTAGGGCAGGATGTTGGCCCGGGTGAAGGCCGCCTCGGGCGATGGGTCAAGCTCCCAGGCCATGTCGGCATCGGCCAGCGCGTCGTCGAGTCGTCCCAGCTCGACCAGCAACCCGGCACGCTCGAGATAATCGGTCACATCGGGCTCGCGCTCGATGGCCTCGCCCAGGTCGGCCAGCGCCCCGTCCCAGTCGTAGGTCTGGGCGCGGAAAGAGGCGCGATAGCGCAAGTTGTCGACTTCGTCGGGATGGGCCGAGATCAGGCGGCCGTAAGCTGCCTCGATCGCCGCATAGCGCTGCCGGTCGTCGGACGCGGCGATGTCGAACCGGCGGGCCGCGTCGGTGGGCGCGCGCAGCCGCAGCTCGATATTGCCGAAACGCGAGGCCTTCTGCCGCTCGGCGGCAACCTGCCCCGGCGCGATCTCGCCGCCCGGCCAGGCGGCGCTGTCGACAATCTCCAGCCGGTTGCCATCGAGCCGGGCCTGGCGGCCGAGGCGCACCGTCGCCAGCTCGGTGTCGAACTCGCTCTTGCCCTCGAGAGTGTAGCCTTCCTCGCTGGCCGGCAGCAGCACCGTCATCTCGGTCCGCTCGGAGAACGGACCGCCGATCGCGACCGGAATCGAACGCCACGCCGCGCGCGAACGGTCCGGGCGGAACTGAAATCCCTGCGACGGCAGGCCGAAACCGCGACTGCCCCTGCCGCGCTCCCATTCCCAGGCCGAATCGATCAGGCCGCGCGCCTTGACCGTGGCGGTGTTGGTCGCCGCGTCGAAGGTGATGTCGCTGTCGACGAGCAGGCTGTCGCCCATCTGGCCGGACGCGAACTCGCCGACGAACTGCTCGAGCCGCTCGCGGCCCGCCTGGCCGATTACGCCGCGGAACGGCGCCGCCGCCGCCGCGGTCAGCGTCCATTCCGCCTCGTAGAGCGACGGCACGTCGAGCCCCGCGCGTTGGTCAATGGTGATGCTGGCGACCCGGTCGAAGGAGGTCTGCGGGCGCGGCGTCATCGCCAGCAGGTCGGAACCTTCCACGCTGAGCGGCAGCGCCACCCGGAACGGAGGCACTTCGTCGACGACCCGCATGCTGGCGCCCGAGGTGGTGCCGTCGAGCCAGTAATCGGTACCGTCGATGACCGCATGCACGATCACATGATCGAACGCTCCGGGCATCGGCAGCATCCCGGGCACCGCGTCGCCGGTGGACGAGGCCACGGCCACCGCCTCGGCCTCGATGCCCATCTCGCGCAACATGGCGAGCAGCAGCAAGGTCTTGGCCTTGCAGTCACCATAGCGCCTGGTCCAGGTCTCCGTCGGCGACTGCGGGATGTAATTGCCGCCCTGCATGCCGTTGAGCAGGTAGGCGATCTCGTCCTGCACCACGCGCAGCGCGGCCACCGCGCGTTCGAGCGGCGCATCGTGCGCGGCGACAATCCTGTCGAGCTCGCCGGCGATCGGGCCCCCAGCGTCGATCGTGCCCTCGGTGGCATACAGCGGCCCCATGACGCGGCTGACTTCGGCCCAATCGGCGAAAGTGCCGGCCTGCAGGATCGGCGGCACGCGGAAGCGGAGCGGAGCGTCGTCCGGCACCTCGGCCAGCTCGTCGAGCGGCAGCGCCACCTCGAGCACGGCGAACCCGTCTTCGACCACCGGCTCCGGCAGGGTTATGCCGCGAGTGGCCCGCCAGTTGACGTCCGAACCCTCGGGCCAGGATATGCGTACCCGCGCCAGCGATGCCTCGAACGGCTTGGACGGCAGCAGGGCATAGGCCTGCACTTCCTCGGCGAGCGCCTGGTCGGATTGCGTGGTGGTGTAGCTGATGCGTAGCACGTCGCCGACGCGCAGGCCGGGCACCGCCAGCGTCGCGGTCAACGATCCGTCGACGATGCGCTGTTCCAGCTGGCGCTCGCGCCGCAGCACCTCGAAGCGGGCCCCGTCGCCCAGCACGTCGATCTCGGCATCGCCGCGCAGGATGCTCACGCGGTGCACCACCAGGTCGCCCTTGTCGGGCTGCCACTGCGCCTGGACCGTGCCCAACGCAGTCAGCATTTGCGGATTGTCGATGCGGATCGCGCGGTCGAGATAGGCCGTCAGCCGGCCCTCCTCGATGCGCCGCTGGTCGTCGTAGAGGACGATCGGCGGGCCGGGGCGGACGCGCGGCATTTCGACCGGAGCAGCCCATGCGGGCGCCGGGCCATAGAGCACTTGCTCGCCGGCCAGCGCGGGCGCGCTCAACGCCAGCGCAGACGCCGTCATCAACCAGGTAACAGACTTCATCGGACCCCCTGGCGCGCGAGTGGAAGCGCGCGAACGCGCCAATATCACCATGACGCGGCCGGTAAAGCAACGGCTTCCCGCCGCACCCTTGCCATTCCGGGGCACCCGGACTAGCCGCCTCGCAGCCAACGCAACCGGAGTCATGGATGATCCCCCGCTATGCCCGCCCCGCGATGACCGCGATCTGGGAGCCGGAGGTGCGCTATCGCATCTGGTTCGAGATCGAGGCCCACGCGACCGACAAGCTGGGCGAACTGGGCGTCGTTCCCGCCAGCGCGGCCAAGGCGCTGTGGGACTGGTGGAAGACCGATCCCAAGATCGATGTCGAGGCGATCGACGCGATCGAGGCAGTTACTCGGCATGACGTAATCGCCTTCCTCGACTGGGTCGCGCAGCAAGTCGGCCCCGAGGCCCGTTTCATGCACCAGGGCATGACCAGCTCCGACGTGCTCGACACCGCATTGGCGGTGCAGCTGGCGCGCTCTGCCGACATCCTGCTTGAGGACATCGACGGATTGCTGGCGGCGCTCAGGCGCCGGGCCGAGGAGCACAAGTACACGCCGACCATCGGCCGCAGCCACGGCATCCATGCCGAACCGGTGACTTTCGGCCTCAAGCTGGCGCAGGCCCATGCCGAGTTCGCCCGCTGCCGCGCCCGGCTGGAGGCGGCGCGCGCCGAAATCGCCACTTGCGCGATCAGCGGCGCGGTCGGCACTTTCGCCAACATCGCCCCGGAAGTGGAGGCGCACGTCGCCGAGCGGCTCGGCCTTGCAGTGGAGCCGATCTCAACCCAGGTGATCCCGCGCGATCGCCACGCGATGTTCTTCGCCACGCTGGCGGTCGTCGCCGGCTCGATCGAGCGCCTCGCCACCGAAATCCGCCATCTGCAGCGCACCGAAGTGCTCGAAGCCGAGGAATACTTCGCGCCCGGCCAAAAGGGCTCGAGCGCCATGCCGCACAAGCGCAACCCGGTGCTGAGCGAGAACCTGACCGGCCTTGCCCGCATGGTCCGCGCCTATGCGCTGCCGGCGCTGGAGAACGTGGCGGTGTGGCACGAGCGCGACATCTCGCATTCCTCGGTCGAGCGCTTCATCGGGCCCGACGCCTGCATCACGCTCGATTTTGCCCTCGCCCGCCTCGCCGGAGTGATCGACAAGCTGCTGGTCTATCCCGAGCGGATGAAGGCCAATCTCGAGAGCATGGGGGGCCTGATCCACTCGCAGCGCGTGCTGCTGGCGCTGACGCAAGCCGGGCTCGGCCGCGACGACGCCTACAAGCTGGTCCAGCGCAACGCGATGAAGGTGTGGGAATCGGGCGGGACGCTGTCGCTGCTCGATCTTCTCAAGGCCGATCCCGAAGTGACCGCGGCGCTGCCGGCCGCCGAACTGGAGGACAAATTCGACCTTGGCTATCACTTCAAGCAGGTCGATAGAATTTTCGCACGCGTATTCGGCTGAGGCTGGCACGGAGAAGGCTCGATGAAAATCGTCCGCACGATTGTCTGGGTGCTGCTGCTGGTCGCGCTGGTCATCTTCTCGGCCATGAACTGGAAGCAGATCGACGTGAAGATCTGGGAAGGCCTGTTGATTGGGACCAAGCTTCCGGCGGTGGTCGTGATCTCATTTCTGATCGGCTGGGTGCCGATGTGGCTGCTACACCGCGCGAGCCGCTGGAATTACGAGCGCCACATCGCCTCGCTCGAAAATGCCGCGCGCGCCGCCGCAATGGCGGCTCCCGTGGCTGAGCCGGCGCCCGAACCGGCACCAGAACCGCCGGCATTCGCCGAACCGCTGCCGGAAGAGCCGCCCTCGGACCTTTCGCCAACCGACGAGACCAAGCCGACGCTGTGACCAATCCCGTTTATCTCGCGCTCGACCTGCCTCAGCTCGATGCGGCGAAGGCCCTCGCCGAAAAGGTCAAATCGCATGTCGGCGGGCTCAAGCTGGGGCTCGAGTTCTTCTGCGCCCACGGCCACCACGGGGTGCACGAGATCGCCCATGTCGGCCTGCCGATCTTCCTCGATTTGAAGCTGCACGATATTCCCAACACCGTCGCCGGGGCGATGCAGGCGATTCACGTTCTGGAACCCGCGATCGTCACCGTCCATGCCTCGGGCGGGCGGGCGATGATGGAAGACGCCAAGGCGGCCGCGGCCCTGACCACCAAGGTTGTTGCGGTGACCATGCTGACCAGCCTCGACGAACGCGATCTTGAACGCACCGGGGTCAACGGCGACGCCCACGAGCAAGTCATGCGGCTGGCCGAACTGGCGCAAATCGCCGGGCTCGACGGGATTGTCTGCTCGGGCCGCGAAGTCGGCGCGGTGCGCAAGCAGTGGAAGGACGGCTTCTTCATCGTCCCCGGCCTGCGGCTGAACGGCGCCAACGGCGACCAGAAGCGCGTCGTCACCCCGCGCCAGGCACGCGACGACGGCGCCAGCGTGCTGGTAATCGGCCGCCCGATCAGCCGCGCCGAGGACCCCGTGGCCGCCGCGCGGGCAATCGAGGCGACGCTCTAGCCCTTTTCCGCGCCCGCGCCTTGGCCTAGGGCGCGCGGGCCATGGCTGAGACGCAGATCAAGATTTGCGGGCTGTCGACGCCCGAGGCCATCGATGCCGCGGTGGCGGCGCGGGCGACGCATATCGGCCTGGTCCACTACCCGCCCAGCCCGCGCCATGTGACGCTGGAACAGGCCATGCAGCTGCGGGTGCGGGTGCCGGCGGAGGTCAAGGTGGTGCTGCTGCTGGTCAACGAGCAGCCGATCCCGACCATGCAGGCGATCAACGCCGTGCGTCCGGACGTGGTGCAATTCCACGGCACCGAAGCGCCCGAATGGCTGGCGGTGCTCAAGCAGGCCGGGGCGAAGGAATTGTGGAAGGCGATCGGAGTCAAGGAGGCCGAGGCACTGGAGCGCGCCAAGCGCTACAACGGCGTGGCCGACCTGCTGCTTTACGACGCTCCGGCGCAGGCGATGCCGGGCGGCACGGGCCTCGCCATCGACTGGTCGCTGTTCAGCGGCTTCAAGCACGAAATGCCGTGGGGCCTCGCGGGCGGGCTGACGCCGGAGAACGTGGCCGAGGCGATCCGCGCGACCGGCGCGCCGCTGGTCGATGCCTCGACCGGGCTCGAAAGCTCGCCCGGGGTCAAGGACATGGACAAGATAGCGGCCTTTTGCCAAGCCGCGCGCGCAGCATGACCGAGCATCTCAACACCTTCCGCGACCAGCCGGACGAACGCGGGCATTTCGGCCAGTTCGGCGGGCGTTACGTGGCCGAAACGCTGATGCCGCTGATCCTCGAGCTCGAGCGGCATTATCGCGCCGCCAAGGCCGATCCGGCGTTCAAGGCCGAGTTCGACGACCTGCTCGAACACTATGTCGGGCGCCCCAGCCCACTCTATTTCGCGCCGCGGCTGACCGAGGAACTCGGCGGCGCGCAGATCTGGTTCAAGCGCGACGAGCTCAACCACACCGGCGCGCACAAGATCAACAACTGCATCGGCCAGATCCTGCTCGCCATGCGCATGGGCAAGACCCGGATCATCGCCGAGACCGGCGCCGGCCAGCACGGCGTCGCCACCGCCACCGTCTGCGCGCGGTTTGGCCTGCCCTGCGTGATCTACATGGGCGAGGTCGACGTCGCCCGGCAGCAGCCCAACGTGTTCCGGATGAAGCTGCTCGGTGCCGAGGTGATCCCGGTGGTCAGCGGCGCGCGGACGCTCAAGGACGCGATGAACGAGGCGCTGCGCGACTGGGTCGCCAACGTCCACGACACTTTCTACATCATCGGCACCGCCGCCGGCCCGCATCCCTATCCGGAGCTGGTGCGCGACTTCCAGAGCGTGATCGGCATCGAGGCGCGCGCGCAGATGCTCAGCCGCATCGGCCGCCTGCCCGACCTGCTGGTGGCGGCGATCGGCGGCGGTTCCAACGCCATCGGGCTGTTCCATCCCTTCCTCGACGATCCCGAAGTGAAGATGCTCGGGGTCGAGGCGGCGGGGCATGGCCTCGACAAGGAGCACGCCGCCAGCCTCGCCGGCGGCTTCCCGGGCATTCTCCATGGCAACAAGACCTACCTGCTGCAGGACGACGACGGCCAGATCACCGAGGCGCACTCGATCAGCGCCGGGCTCGACTACCCCGGCATTGGCCCCGAGCACGCCTGGCTCAAGGAAACCGGCCGGGTCGAATACACCTCGGCCACCGACATCGAGGCTTTGGACGCCTTCCAGCTCCTCTGCCGCACCGAAGGCATCATCCCCGCGCTCGAACCGAGCCACGCCATCGCTGCCGTCGCAAAGCGCGCGCGGCAGATGCGCAAGGACTCGATCATCCTCGCCAACCTGTGCGGACGGGGCGACAAGGACATCTTCACCGTCGCCGAGGCGCTGGGAGCGAAGATGTGAGGGGTCGGCGCGACCTAAAGCCCTCTCCCCTTCAGGGGAGAGGGTTGGGAGAGGGGAATGCGTGACCCCCAACTCACGCGCCGCGCCCGCGGAATGCGCACCGAAATGACCGAGCCCGAAACCCGCCTATGGCTCCAGCTACGCGCCAAGCGGTTCGACGGCGTGAAATTCCGGCGCCAGAAGGTGATCAGGGACGATTACATCGTCGATTTCGCGGCCAACGACCCGAAGCTGGTGATCGAGCTGGACGGTGACACCCATGCTGGCCGCGAAGGCTACGATGCGGCGCGCACGCGGTTTCTGGAGGCCGAAGGTTACAGGGTGCTGCGCTATACCAACGTGGATGTGATGCAGAATCTCGAGGGCGTTCTTGCCCATCTGGCCTCTGTGATCGACGAGATGCGGCCCCCTCTCCCAACCCTCTCCCCTGAAGGGGAGAGGGCTATAGAGCGCGATTTCTCCCTCTCCCCTTCAGGGGAGAGGGTCGGGGAGAGGGGAGCGCGATGAGTTCTCGTCTTTCCGTCGCATTTTCAAAAGGCCGCCCTGCCCTCGTTTGCTTCATCACCGCGGGCGATGGCGACACCGCGGCCAATCTCGACGCGCTGGTCGCGGGCGGCGCGGACGTGATCGAGCTGGGGATGCCGTTCACCGACCCGATGGCCGACGGCCCGGCGATCCAGGCGGCCAACTTGCGCAGCCTCGGCAAGGGCACGACCACGCGCGAGGTGCTGATGCACGCGAACGAGTTCCGCGAGCGGCAGCCGGACATTCCGCTGGTGCTGATGGGCTATGCCAACCCGATGATCCGCCGCGGGCCCGAATGGTTTGCGGGCGAGTGCAAGGGATGCGGCGTCGACGGAGTGATCTGCGTCGACTTGCCGCCAGAGGAGGACCCCGAGCTCGGCCCCGCGCTGCGGGCGCAGGGCGTGGCGCTGATCCGCCTCGCCACGCCGACCACCGACGCCGCGCGCCTGCCCGCCGTGCTCGATGGCTCGTCTGGCTTCCTCTACTACGTCTCGGTCGCCGGGATCACCGGCAAGCAGCAGGCGGCCACGGCCTCGATTGCCGAGAACGTCGCCCGCATCAAGCAATCCACCGACCTCCCCGTCGCGGTCGGCTTCGGCGTCCGCACGCCCGAGCAGGCCGCCGCCATCGCCCGCGTCGCCGATGGCGTGGTGGTCGGCTCGGCGCTGGTCGAGCTGGTCGGCGAACACGGCGAAAACGCCCCCGAACATCTGCGCCGCCTGACATCGGCGCTTGCCGCGGCGGTCCATTCGGCGGCAAGGGAAGCGGCATGATGCAGCGGCGGATCGGTTTCTTGCGACTGGCGAGCGAAATGCAAATTCGGCGCTGTCCTACATTCCCATGTTCTGCCAATGTTCTCACCATGCGCTCCCACTCGTCGCCGTTCCTTCGACCCTTTCCGAGTTCCGCGAGCCTTCTCGTGCGCGACCGCCCAATCCTCGCGGGGGGACGAAGAGAGGGGGGACGTGCCCCGAACTTAGCGAACTTCCACGGAGGATTCGCATGAGCTGGCTTTCCCGCGTCCGCAACTCGCTGCCCTTCGCCAAGAAGCGCGAGACGCCCGACAACCTGTGGGTCAAGTGCCTGCGCTGCCACGAAATGCTGTTCACGCGCGAATTCGAGGTGAACCTGTTCGTCTGCCCGCGCTGCGAGTATCATGGCCGGATCGGCGCGGATGTACGCCTCGCCCAGCTGCTCGACCTCGGCTACCAGGTGCTGCCCTCGCCGGTGGTGCGCGAGGACCCGCTCAAGTTCCGCGATTCGAAGAAATATACCGACCGCCTCAAGGCGGCCCGCGCCGCCACCGAGCACGACGACGCCTTCACCGTGGCGATCGGCACCATCGACGGGCGCGGCGCCGTCGTCGGCGTGCAGGACTTCACCTTCATGGCCGGGTCGATGGGCCTCGCCGTCGGCGAGGCCTTCGTCGCCGGAGCGCAAAAGGCGCTCGACGCGGGCTGTGCCTATATCGTCGTCACCGCCGCGGGGGGCGCGCGGATGCAGGAAGGCATATTGAGCCTGATGCAGATGCCCAAGGCCACGGTGATGACTCGGCGGCTGAAAGAGGCCGGCCTGCCCTACATCGTGGTGCTGACCGACCCGACCACCGGCGGCGTGACAGCGAGCTACGCGATGCTCGGCGACATTCATGTGGCCGAGCCCGACGCGCTGATCGGCTTCGCCGGCCAGCGGGTGATCCAGGAGACCATCCGCGAGAAGCTGCCCGAAGGATTCCAGCGCTCCGAATACCTGCACCAGCACGGCATGGTCGACATGGTGGTGGAACGGAAGGACCTGAAGGCGACGCTGGCCAAGCTGCTCGATTACCTGACGCCGGCCGTAGCGGCGTAAGCCGTGGCCAAGGACTTCGCCGCCTCCGATGACCCGGCGGTGCAGGCGCAGCTCGACCGGCTGGCAGCGCTGTCGTTGCCGCAGGGACGGTTCGGGCTGGAGACGATTCGCGAACTGCTGGCGCGGCTGGGCGATCCGCACAAGCGGCTACCGCCGACGTTTCATGTCGCCGGGACCAACGGCAAGGGGTCCACCTGCGCCTACCTGCGCGCGATTCTCAAGGCCGACGGCTTAAGTGTCCACGCCGCGATCAAGCCGCACCTGGTGCGCTACAACGAGCGTATCCGCATCGCCGGCGAGCTGGTTTCAGACGCGGAGCTGGCGAGCCTCCTGAAGGAAGTCCTGGATGTCGGCGAAGCGCTCGGCCCGAGCTTCTTCGAGGTAACCACTGCCGCCACCTTCCTCGCCTTCGCGCGCCATCCGGCGGATGCCTGCGTGATCGAGGTCGGGCTCGGCGGGCGGTTCGATGCGACCAACGTGCTCGAAGCGCCCGCCGCCTGCGGCATCGCCACGCTCGGCATCGACCACGAGGCGTTCCTGCTGGTGCCCGAGGCGGGCGTGCCCGCCGAGCCGATGGTGCGGATAGCGTTCGAGAAGGCCGGCATCGCCCGGCGCGGCTCGCCGCTGGTCACCCAAGCCTATCCCGAGGCGCTCGAGCTGGAAATCGAACGCCAGGCCGGGCTGGCAGGCGCGCTGTTGCATATGCGCGGCTACGACTGGTGGGCCGAAGTGGGTGAAACGATCGATTACCACGACCGGCGCGGCGACCTGACCATGCCGCTGCCGCAGCTACCGGGCCGCCACCAGGGCGACAATGCCGCGCTCGCCGTCGCCATGTTGCGGCATCAGGACCGGGTCGCGGTTTCGGAGGCCGCCCTCGCCGAGGGCATCCGCTCGGCACGCTGGCCCGCCCGCCTGCAACTGCTCGGCGCGGGCCCGCTGACCGCGCTCGCCCCTGGGCGCGAGATTTGGCTCGACGGCGGCCACAATGCCGACGCGGGCCGGGCCATCGGGCGCCATTTCGCCGGGCCCCATTTTTCGGGCCGACGCCTCCATCTCATCATCGGCATGCTCGCCAACCGTTCGCCTCGGGCAATCATCGACCCACTGGAAGCCCGCCTCGCCAGCGTCACCGCGGTGCCGATCGAGGGCAGCGAGGCGCATGGGGCGCAGGCTTATGCGGGCCGCGCCAAGTGGGCGCCCAACGTGGAATCAGCGCTGCGCGAATTGCCGGCGGATGGCCTGCCGGTGCTGATCGCGGGATCGCTCTACCTCGCCGGCAAGGTACTGGCGGCGAACGGAGAAGTGCCGGACTAGGTTCTTGCCGGGGCCTGAAGAGCCGGGACGGCTAGCGATCGGAGCCCAGAGTGCGCGTCCCGGCAACCCAGTCGTGGGCGGCGAGCTCGGTCGCCATCGCCTCTTCGCGGACCACGAAGGGAGCGCGCTGGCGGGTTTCGACCAGCCACGGCAGCGGCAGCAACCCATCGAATTTCATCCCGACATGCTCGCGTTCCTGCCAGGCGACAGCACCATAGGCGTCGAACCGAAGCCATTTGAGCACGCCCTCGCCGATCGGCTCGGGCCGGCTGAGAATCAGGTGCGCCCCGCCCTGCGACAGGTCGATCAGCCGCACCCTCTGCCAGCCCGACAGCATGTCGAGCCGGGCGATGATGCCCAGTTCCAGCCGCGAAAAGGCGCGGCGGGGCTCGGAGCCCGGTTTGACCTGCGAATTCGGCATGAACGCGGAAGTCCTATTCCGTCACGGAGCGCATCCTAGCCGGGCGGCCGTTATCGTTGTGTTGAGCCGAAGCCTTATCGATGTGTTGAACCGATGGCTTACAAATATGTTAATCCGGCGGACCGGCCCGCGCATTGCCACCCGGATCACCAGCGCCCACCTCGCCCGCCGTGCCCATCGCCGCGTCGACCAGCCCGGTGCGCATCATCCACCAGAACAGCACGATGCCGGGCAGCGCCAGCACCGTGGTGAGCACATAGAAACTGACGTAGCCGAACGCCTCGATCAGGCTGCCCGCGGTGGTCCCGGTGAGGAACCGGCCGACCACGCTCGCGCCCGCGCTGATCAGCGCATATTGCGCGGCGGTGAAGCGCAAGTCGCACAGTGCCGAGAAGTAAGCGACCACCACCACTCCGCCATAACCGCTGGCCACGTTCTCGAAGCCGATTGCGCCGGCCATGCCCCAGTTGCTGTGTCCGGCCGCGGCCAGCGCCGCGAAGCTGAGGTTGGAAACGCCCATCAGCACCAGTGCGACCAGCATCGAGCGCTTGAGGCCGAGCTTGGCGTAGGCGACGCCGCCGATGAACACGCCGATCAAGTAGGCCCAGAAGCCGATCCCGACATCGTAGAAGGCGATCTCGTCATTGGTGAACCCGAGATCGTCGAACAGCAGCCGGAAGGTCAGGTTCGCCAGCGTGTCACCGATCTTGTGGAGGAGGATGAACGCCAGCACCAGCAGCGCGCCGTGGCGCTTGAAGAATTCCACGAAGGGCCCGACGATCGAGGCCCAGACCTCGGCCAGCCCGCGCCGCGCGGCGACAATCTTGCGCCGCGCCGGCTCGCCCATGATCAGCGCGGTCAGCATCGCCGGCAGGGCGAATGTAGCGCAGGCGAGATAGGCCGCGGTCCACCCGTAACGCGCCGCCACGACCAGCGCGAGCGAAGCCGCACCGGCCGAACCGATCCGCCAGCCGTACTGGCTCATGCCCGAGCCGGTGCCGAGCTGGTACGGCTTGAGCGTCTCGATCCGGTAGGCGTCGATGACGATATCGAACGTCGCCCCGGCGACGCCGACGAGTACGGCCGCCACCACGGTGGCGCCAAGATTGCTCGACGGATCGACGAAGGCGAGATTGGCCACGGCCGCAATCACCAGCACGCCGGCGACCAGCATCCACGAAACCCGCTGCCCCAGGCGGCCAAGGACGGAAATGCGCACGCCGTCGACGATCCACGCCCAGAACATTTTGAGGTTGTAGACGAGGAAGGCCAGCGTGAAGGCGGTGATGGTCGATTTGTCGATGTCGTTCTGCGCCAGCCGGGTAGTCAGCGTCGCCGCGATCATCGCATAGGGAAAGCCCGAGGACACGCCGAGGAAGAAGGCGGCAAGCGATTCCTTCTCGAAGTAGGGCTTGACCGATTCCCACAGGCTGCGGCCTTCGGCCGGCACGGCTTGCTCGACTGCTTCCGCCACGCTGCACTCCCTCGTCACTTGGCGCGAACCTAGCGCCCGCCGCGCCGTTGGGAAGGCTGGATGCGGCGGCCCTCAACAGTTAAGGGCCTCGCCATGCCCCCTTCCGACAGGCCCGAAGGCGAGAGAATCGCCAAGCTGCTCGCCCGCGCGGGCGTTGCCAGCCGGCGCGAGGTCGAGCGGATGATCGCCGACCGGCGCGTGGCGCTGAACGGCGCGCCGATCGAGACGCCGGCGACGATCCTGCCGCATCTTCGCGGAGTGACGGTCGACGGCCAGCCGGTGGCGCGGGCCGAGCCGACGCGGTTGTTCCGGTTCCACAAGCCCTCCGGGCTGATAACCGCCGAGAGCGATCCGGCCGGGCGCCCGACGATCTATGCCGCGCTGAGGAACGCACTGCCCCGGGGCGCCCCGCGGCTGATGCCGGTCGGGCGGCTCGACCTGAGCACCGAGGGGCTGCTGCTCCTGACCAACGACGGCGGCTTCAAGCGCGAGCTCGAGCTGCCGGCCACTGGCGTCCCGCGCACCTATCGCGCGCGCACATTCGGCACGGTCAGCCAGGTGCAGCTCGAGGCGCTGATGGACGGGATCAGCATCGCGGGCGTCAACTACGGGCCCATCAATGCCAATCTCGAACGCCGCACCGGGCGCAACCAGTGGATCGAGCTGACCCTGACCGAAGGCAAGAACCGCGAAGTGCGCCGCGTGCTCGAGCATTTGGGGCTCAAGGTCAGCCGCCTGCTGCGCACCTCCTACGGACCCTTCGCGCTCGGCGACCTGGCGCGCGGCGCGGCGGTGGAAGTGCGCAAGGAAGAGGTCGAGCGGTTCCGCAGCAGCCTCAACAGGCCGAAGCGGTGAGGATAATCGCCGGCGAATGGCGCCGCCGGCAGCTGCGCGCGCCGCCAGGGGACGCCACCCGGCCCACGGCGGACCGCACCCGCGAGACGTTGTTCGCGATGCTCGCCAGCCGCTTCGGCAGCTTCGAAGGGCTGGCGGTGGCGGACTTGTTCGCCGGCTCGGGCGCGCTTGGGCTGGAGGCGCTGTCGCGCGGCGCGGCGAGCTGCCTGTTCGTCGAGCAGGACCCGGCCGCGATCCGCGCCTTGCGCACCAATATTGCCGCGCTGCGAGCCCAGCCGCAATGCGACGTGCGGGCCAGTTCGGTGATGCAGCTCGGGCCGGCAAAGGCGCCGCTCGACCTGGTCCTGGTCGATCCGCCCTACGGCAGCGGCGCGGGCGCGGTGGCGCTCGACCGCCTGACCCGGCTTGGCTGGATCGGCGCGGGAACCTGGGTCGCGCTCGAAACCGCGCACGACGAGAAAGTCCAGGTCAAGACGCTGACCATCGAGATCGAACGCAAGGTCGGCAGGGCGCGCCTGACGCTGCTGAGGCTGCCGGCCGCTCCGGCCTAGCGTCAGCCGCCGGTGTCGGTGTCGCGCTCGCTGGCGGGCTCGCCCGGCCAGTAGCTGAGCGCGCGCGAGCGGCCGGGAGCGCCACCCTCGCCCGGGTTCTGGCAGGCATCCTGCAGCGTCCGGGTACACAGCGGATAAACCTTGTTCAGCGCCGTGGCCGGCGGCGGGGCGACGTTGCCCGGGTTGTTGGTGGTGATCACCGTCGTTTTCGGAGTGGTGGTGACCGTGGTGGTCTGCGGGGCCGGAGTGGCCTTGGCATTGGCCTGGTCGGCGGTCTGGGGTGCCGCCTGGGCACTGAGCGAGGCAGGGACCAGCACGAGGGCGCCGGCGAGCAGAAAGATGCGCATGGGGGTTCTCCATCGAATTCCCGTGTGTCGTGGCAACGCGCCGCCGCGCGTGGTTGTTCCGCCTTTGCGCCCGCCCAAGGCTTGCGCCGCCCTCCTCTGTTCCCTAGTTGTTCACGGGTGACCGAGAGCCCCCCGCCCGCCCCTTCCGAGGCCCAAGAAGCCCCGTCGTGGCTCGACGGATTGAACCCGCCGCAAAAGCAGGCGGTGCTGACCACCGAAGGCCCGGTGCTGATGCTGGCGGGCGCCGGCACGGGGAAAACCGCCGCGCTGACCGCGCGCCTCGCCTACCTCATCCGCACCCGCCGCGCCTGGCCGAGCGAGATCCTGTGCGTCACTTTCACCAACAAGGCGGCGCGCGAGATGCGCAATCGCGTCGGGCAGCTGATCGGCGATGCGGTCGAAGGCATGCCGTGGCTCGGCACCTTCCATTCGATTTGCGCCAGGATGCTCCGCCGGCACGCCGAACTGGTCGGCCTCAAGAGCAATTATACGATCATCGACACCGACGATCAGTTGCGCGTGCTCAAGCAGCTGATTTCCGAGGCCGACCTCGATGAGAAGCGCTGGCCGGCGCGGCAACTGGCGGGGCTGATCGATCGCTGGAAGAACCGCGGGCTCAATCCCGACGACCTCGATGCAGCTGAGAACGAAGTCTATGCCAACGGCAAGGGCAAGGCGATGTACGCGCTCTACCAGGCGCGGCTGAAGGCCTTGAACGCCTGCGATTTCGGCGACCTGTTGCTGCACGTGCTGAACATTTTCCGGCGCGAGCGGGACATTCTCGAGCTCTACCAGCAACGCTTCAAGTACGTCCTGGTCGACGAATACCAGGATACCAACGCGGTCCAGTACCTGTGGCTGCGGCTGCTGGCGCAGGAGCGCAAGAACCTGTGCGTGGTCGGCGACGACGACCAGTCGATCTATTCATGGCGGGGCGCAGAAGTGGCCAATATCCTGCGATTCGAAAAGGATTTTCCCGGCGCGGCGGTGATCAAGCTGGAGCAGAATTATCGCTCCACGCCACAAATTCTCGCCGCCGCCTCCGGGCTCATTGCGGCCAACAGCGGCCGGCTCGGCAAGACGCTATGGACCGAGCTGCCGGCTGGCGAGAAAGTCCGCGCGATCGGGGTCTGGGACGCGCCCGAGGAAGCGCGCCGGGTCGGCGAGGAGATCGAGCGGCTCGAACATGAAGGCGCGGCGCTGGAGCAGGTCGCGATCCTGGTGCGGGCGCAGTACCAGACCCGCGAGTTCGAGGACCGCTTCATCCAGATAGGGCTCAACTATCGCATCGTGGGCGGATTCCGGTTCTACGAGCGGGCCGAGGTCCGCGACGCGCTCGCCTATCTGCGGCTGATCGCCCAGCCGGCCGACGACCTGGCATTCGAGCGCATTCACAACCAGCCCAAACGAGGCCTCGGCGCCAAGGCGCTCGAAGCGATGCACCGCCACGCCCGCGCCACCGGCCTGCCGCTCGCAGCCGCCGCGCTCGAACTGGCCGACAGCGACGAATTGCCCGCCCGCTCGCGCGCCACGGTCGCCAATCTGATGGCCGGCTTCCTGCGCTGGCGCGATCAGGCCGAGGCGGTTACGCCCAGCGAGCTACTGCGCACGGTACTCGACGAGACCGGCTATGCCGCGATGCTGGCCGCCGAAAAGACCGCCGAGAGCGCCGGGCGGCAGGACAACCTGGTCGAGCTGGCCCGCGCGATGGAGGACTACGAGACGCTCGGCGACTTCCTCGAGCACGTCAGCCTGGTGATGGACAACGACGCCGCCGACGACGCCGAGAAGGTCACCATCATGACCATCCACGCGGCCAAGGGGCTGGAGTTCGACAACATTTTCCTGCCCGGCTGGGAAGAAGGCGTTTTTCCCAGCCAGCGCGCGCTCGACGAAGGCGGACTCGCCGCGCTCGAGGAGGAGCGGCGGCTGGCTTACGTCGCCATCACCCGGGCGCGGCGGCGCTGCACCATCCTCCACGCCGCCAACCGGCGCATCTACGGCACCTGGTCGAGCGCCATCCCGTCGCGCTTCATCGCCGAGCTGCCCGCCGAGCACATCGCGGTCGAGACCACGCTGACCGGCGGCGCCAGCCTGTGGCGCGCCAACTGGTCGGAAACCGACGACCCCTTCGCCCACGTCAGCACCACGCGGCCCGACCGCAGCCAGGCCCGCGGCCCCGGCTGGCAGCGCGCGCTATCGACCGGCTTCGACAAGGTCCCCAAGCGCCTCGCCGAGCCCGGCCGCAGCGCCGCCAGCTTCGCCGCCAAGCCGCGCGGCGACGTGGGGCCAGGCGCGCGGGTGTTCCACGACAAGTTCGGCTACGGCGAGGTAATCGGCCAGGACGGCAACAAGCTCGAAATCGAGTTCGAGACCAGCGGCCGCAAGCGCGTGATCGACAGCTTCGTTACGCCGTCGGACTAGGCCCGGCCCGGCCGCTAATCGAGCGCGGCGCGGCCGATCGTGTTCGTGTCGGTGCCGAACCAGACCGTGTCGGTCGGCGCGTGGTAGTGCATGTGGCGGACCGAGCCGCCGCCCGAAGGCACGTTACTGGCCGCGAAATAGGCCTCCGTGGACGGATCGAAGCCGATGAAGCGGTTGGGCTGCACGCCGGTTTCCACCAGCCAGATGCGGTTCCTGCCGTCTACCGCCATGCTGTAGGGGCGCGAGCCCGAACCCGACGGCGTGGCCCATTCCTCGAACCCCCCGTTCGCCGGATCGTAAGCGCCGAGCATGCCTTCCGCGTAGTCGACGTACCAGATCCGGCCGTCAGCGGTGATTTCCAGGCGCCTCGGGCGCGCGCCGGGGCGCGGAATTTCGTACTCGGTCAGCGTCATCGTCTGCGGATCGATCGACGCGAGCTTGTTGGTCCCGAACAGCACCGCCCAGACCGTGCCGTCGGCGGCGATCTTGATCCCATAGGGCCGCGAACGCGGCGTCGGCACGGCGATCAGCTCGACCGCGCGCGTGGCGACCGTCAGCTTGCCGATGAAATTGCCGCCCTGGACGGTGAACCAGATGTCGCCGGCCGCATCGAACACCAGCGTGTGCGGATCGCGCGCCGCCGCGTCGGGCATGGCGATCTTCTCGATGGCGCGGGTCCGGGGATCGATCCGGCCGATGTGCGTGGCGAGGTTACCGGCGTACCATACCGACCCGTCTGCGCCGACGATCAGGTTGTGGGGGCCGGTGCCGGGATCGAGGTCGACCTTTTCGAACGCGCCGGTCTCGGGGTTCAACTTCGCGGCATAATGCCCGCCCTGGCCGACGAACCAGACTTCCGATGCGGACACGGCGTAAGGATCGCGCGGGCGCGTGTCCGCCCACGGCACCGCCCATTCCCTGAGGTCAACCGCCTCGAGCGAAGCCGGCTGCTGGGCGATAGCGCCCGCCGCGAACAGACTGCCCGCCAAGACTGCCCCGACGATTGCCGCTCTCAGGATCATGGCCGCATTCTCCTCTCCAGAAGATCCGCGAGGATACATGATCGAGCGACGTTCAGATAGGCCGGTTTGAGGAACGGCGTAACCCGCATCTTGCTAGAGCGCCGAGCTTCCCAGGAAGCCCGGCACGGGGCCGTTCCACTCGCCGTCGTCGTCGGTCTCTTCGGCGACGGGTTCGCGAGGCGGCTTCTCCGTCTTGCGCGGTTCGGGCTTCGGCGCCTTGGCTGGAGCCTCGGCGGCAGGTTCATCGGGCGCCTCGGCCGCGCGTGCTTCCGGCCCGCGGGCTTCGCGCCTGGGCCGGTCACGGCCGCCTTCGCCACGCGCGCGCTTCGGCCGTTCGGCCTGAGCTGCCTCGGTCTCGCGGGTCCGCTCGCCTTCACCGCCCATGTCATGCACCGGAATCACGATCCCGGTCAGCTTCTCGACGTTGGCGATGGCCTCGGCGTCCTCGGGGGTGACCAGGGTGAAGGCCTTGCCCTTGGCCCCGGCGCGCCCGGTGCGGCCGACGCGGTGGATGTAATCGTCGGGGTGCCAGGGAGTGTCGAAGTTGAACACGTGGCTGACGCCCTTGATGTCGAGGCCGCGGGCCGCAACGTCGGA